>TARA_B100000686_G_scaffold201846_1_pt1 | contig 73155 bp, 54 predicted proteins | sample TARA_B100000686 | Tara Oceans TARA_B100000686 (sample SAMEA2622733) | marine metagenome | biome: marine biome (ENVO:00000447); feature: marine epipelagic mixed layer (ENVO:xxxxxxxxx); material: "saline water (ENVO:00002010), including plankton (ENVO:xxxxxxxx)" | depth 150 m
AATAAACGACCATCTGGCTGTTTAATGAAGTAATCGTTGCCGACCCTCAACAATCGCAATCATCAGCAATCGACATCGAAAAGCTCCAAAAGCCAGAACCAAACCTTCTTATTAAGGAGTCGGCCCCAAGCCCACTCCAACGGCTCTTTATAAACCAAACTCGCTGGATGAAGGCCACAACAACCGGTTCGATACAGCTTCCACTGATACAGACTGATTCAGGAAAATCCATATCTACAGCCAAAAAAAATATTCTTGGCACTTTCTTTGTTGCAGCATTAGCAGTTACAAGTGGTGCTATTGGTTACAGAGTAGGTAAAGGCCCTAGCAATGAAGTTCCTGCTGGCGCATCTGCCCTTTCAGATTATGCACAAGCATGGTTAGATAACGGTCTACAGCATAATGGGGATATACGAAGCGTTGGGTATTTTCAAGATTTCCCACTGTTAAACGTACTTTCCCAAAACCTAAGCCATATCTGCAAAGATGTGAATAAAACAAATGAATTCCTGCAATTTACCCAAGCATTTTCATTCGCAACACATATACAAACACTGCACTCTGACTTCAACACAACAAAAATCATGGATGAACTTGAACACAACACAAATGCTTTTAAAAAACAGGAAAGTACATCCGCCGTACTGGATACAGCTCATGAAGTTTTAAGCAACCTTGTAAGTGTGAACAATGAAACCTCAAGTATGTTTTTTGATCACGAGTTTATCGCAAAACAGCTGCCTCTCATTGCTTCACAACCACCACTAGAGCAACTTTTAAACCAAGCGTTAAAATCAGCAGATGTTGCTAGCAACACAGAACTAGAGCAAGAATTACAGCAAGCACTTAGTCACCTCAAGCTTGCGGCATTATCTGTTCCAAATTGGCCAGCAGACGTGCCTCTAAAGGACTTACACAAACAGCTTTTGGATGTACTAGCACCTCTTCAGCTTGATAAACCAGCATCATCAGAGGCTTTAAAGACAGTGAAATTACTCCGAAGTATAACCCTGTCTCTTGAAGCTATTCGCCAACATATTCAAGATCCTAGCCTATTCCTCAATAAGCCATTAGCAATCGATGTACCTGACTATATGACGACTACACCCTGGTCACAGGCTCAACAACACCCATGTGTATTACAAGATGACCAGGACTGGGTTAATAGAGGCATGACAACAGATAAAAGCAAAACCTTACCAGCCCTGCCAGATTATGTGATTGCTCGTGGTCATGCCTTTGCTTCAACTGGCTTACTCGAATTAGGGCTTCACATGGTCGAAGAAGGCCTAAAGCCAGAGCTCCCTAAAATTAATTCAGAACAAAACTTAAAAAGCGCCCTTTCACGGCTCACAGAGCCAAAAGGCATTTTGAACCAAATATGGTTAGACTCAAACCAAAGCCTGCCTCTTGAATCCTGGGTTCATCATCAACAAAATCAAAATCAAAATCGACCATTACAATACATAGCCCCACTCAAAGCAACGCAACTTATTGTCAAAGAGCTCAGTACGACATTTAAAATATCTACAGATAAAGTATTTGCACAACTGCCACAGTCGCTACAAAACCCTATTAAAAAAGCACTGATAAGTACTCAAAACCACTATTTAAACTTAGGACAAACACCCCGCTTAAACTGGATTAACAGCATACAGCAGATGCTAGGGCTCAAAAGCGCAACCAATGCACCTGAGACATTAATCCTTAACGAAACGAAAGATCAATTTACACCTGGTCTTCCATTAACACAGCGACTGACACTGAGAACAAAAGAACAAGTTGTCATTCAAGGCAGTAACTCATCTGCTATTAATAACGTAAGCGAACTCTTTAAGAAACTCTACAGTTCCAGCCCCACTTTACGCCAAGATTTATATGAATCTAGAACCTATATTAACCATAAAGCAGGCGAGCCAAGCACCTTTAAAATTCAACTTGCAGATTTAGATGAAGGTGTGGCTGGTTATGTTTCTGGTGGCGATGAAGTGACCGAATTAACTCTTGATGAACCCTACTATGGTAGCAATGCAACAAGTAAAGATGAATTGATGCGCGTTTTGGTTCATGAAATTGCACATAACTTACAACCAGGGCTCGCACATTTCGGCGTAGATACAATTCTTCAGCCATCACTTGGGAAATTTATCAAGCCCCATGATCGGCAGCAGATGTTATGGATGGATCGAATTTTAAATGAAGTCGGCATCAAACGAGAGTTTGAAACCCCTGATTATAATAATGATGCTGTCAGCCTCAGCTTTTTGAAGAACCAACTCAATACAATCAAACAGGTGTTGTTAGCTCTTAATAAAGGAGATGCTCAACAGGCAATTCATATCTTAGAAGGGATAGACCAGAAAGCACTGGTTAACTTAATGGACTATAACCCGCAAAAAGGAACAGGTAACTATTACAATAACTTTATGTCAATGAAGGAAGCTGTACTACAGCATGCTGTTATTATTGCTCATAATGCTGTTTTAAATGAAAAAGCACCGAAATCGGTGCTAGGTACAATTAAAGAGCTTACAAAGGGTACAACAGATGAGATAACAAAAAAGGCAATCGACAATAGCCATCAAACAACTGGGCAAAGTTAGCCCTTTTGCTCTTTGCGATAGGTCCTCTGCAATAATATCTCTTATTTAGGCCAAGGCCTAAACATACCATGCATAATTTCTCCAGAGTTTCTCGCACCCATTAATAGCATAAGTGGTAATGTTTTGGCCATTGGCACAAATGGGAAACTCTTGAAGAAGATAACCGCCAAATCTTTTAGATTTTCATTTTTATGCTCTTTTTCATGAGCTAGGGCACGAGAGTAGAAAAGACCATTCTTGAAACCTTTAAAAATTTTTTCCTCAGGCTCGTTATAACCCCAAGCTTTAGCTTTTAGTAGTGATTCTGGTGTCTTCATTTCTCTCGAGTTATTTTTTACCTTAAACAATTGCTTGCCATTATGTGTAGAACTGATTGACTGGCTATCAATAGATACAGATTTAACTGCTGCATGGGTTTTAACTTGGCTTAATTTGCTTTGATCTGTACTTTGCCCCATGGATTTAGAATCGGCAGTCTGTACACGAGGCCTTTGTGCATCGGAAAGAGGGTCATGAGCAGGCGCATCCTTCGAATGTTGAACACTATCACTTTGATGATCAATGCCATCGAGGCCTCCTTGTAAAGAATCAAGATGAGCTGTACGCCCAAATGAAGCGCCTTGAAGTGCCATACTACCCTTCCTTAAAGTTAAATTTTATTTAGAATCAAAACCATAATACTCTTTAATGCTTAGTCTACCATAGCCATATCTACAAATTAGATACATTTTGTTACTAGACTGCTCAAGTCTTAAGCATGCTGAGCAAATGGATTAGTCACAAGGCGAATATGATCAACCATTTTCCATATATTTAAATCCTGACCAAAGAAACTCAAAACTCGAGATTTCAGACTCTTTGATGCCATAAACTGCATCTGCTCAATAAGATACTTATAAAGAAGCACTTCAACCTGTGTCGAATTACAAAAAAACTTCATGGACCAATCAGGAAAACGAAGCTCATCAATATCTGTCGTGGTCATGTACATAATTTCATGCCGGTCATCTTGGCAGATTTTAAACCAAAGTCGATCAAGAACAGCTTCATCACCTTCAAGATATTGAAGAAAATAGTCTTGGTCAGTGTAGAGGTAACCAGAAACGCTTAGTCTTGCATTTCTTTTTTGAATTTGAGGAATAAGCCGCTCAAGCTCGCCATCTCGATTGAAAGAAAGATTACGACTTAGATAAAGCAGTGATTTCATCATAGCATTTCAACCTTGTGAAATGGGGCATGGATCATATCACCTTAAACGTCAACAGTGCATGATTACTGTCTTGAGTCTACAAGCCCTCCCTTGAAAAAACAACTGAAGCTTTAAAAAATAAATAAAAGCGAGCAAAAATTAATTCAAGCCAATATTTCAAAAAAGACAACTTAGCTTAAATAACGATTTGAAATAATGAATACCGTAAAAAAAATAAGCCAAATCAGTTAAATTATATTCAATTTTTGCATTTTCTGCGACAGAAGTCACACAATTATTTTTTTAAAACTACTCTTAAAATATTCAATTTAACATGATTATTGAATAACTCGCTAAAATAACTGATTTATGATCTGATGACCTCAGGAGGCTCAAGACTATGAAGATCTCTAAAAAGTTAATTGCTCAAACACTGTCTGTCTGTATGATGTTTGGCTCCGCACAAGTATTTGCCGACACAGTAAAAGTGGGCATGTCCGCAGCCTTCTCCGGTCCTACTGCAGCATTGGGCAATGGCGTAAAATCTGGCGTTGAAGCCTATTTTAAAGAAATTAATGCCAAAGGCGGTATTAACGGCAACACCCTTGAACTTGTCGGGTACGATGACGGTTATGAACCAGCTAAAGCAAGCCCAAACATGGAAAAACTGATTGATCAAGATAATGTTATTGCAGTCATTGGCAACGTAGGCACACCAACAGCAGTAGTAACTGTTCCAATTGCTAATGAGAAAAAGACACTTTTATTTGGTGCATTTACAGGTGCAGGCCTCCTCAGAAAAAGCCCACCTGACCGTTATATCATTAACTACCGTGCTAGTTATGCAGATGAAACCTCTGCAATGATACAAGGCTTAATGAGTTCAGGTATTAAGCCTGAAGAAATCGCCTTTTTCACCCAAAACGATGGTTACGGTGATGCAGGTTACAATGGTGCTGTAAAAGCACTTAAAGATGCAGGCTTCGCAGGTGCAGACAGCCTTGCCCATGGTCGTTACACGCGTAATACTACAAATGTTGAAAGCGGCCTAGCAACAATTCTTGATGCTGAAGTTGAACCTAAGGCTGTCATTATGGTTGGCGCCTATGCACCTTGCGCCAAATTCATCCAACTTGCAAAAGAAGATCTACCAGACACTCACTTCCTGAACGTGTCGTTCGTAGGCAGCGCAGCACTCCTTAAAACCCTTGGAGATGATGCTGAAAATGTCATTGTAACTCAAGTAGTCCCTCACCCAGAGAGTGATCTTGCAGGTGTTCAAGACTATCAATCAGCTCTAAGCGCCTATGACTCAAGCCTTAAACCAGATTTCGTATCACTTGAAGGCTATATTGCAGCGAAACTCTTTGCAGAAGGTTTAAAGAAAGCAGGCACTGCAGATCGTGAAGGTGTGATTGATGGCCTGCTCAGTCTTGGCGATATCGACATAGGTATCGGCGAAACATTAAACATCAGCAGTAACAATAGACAAGCAAGTCATAAAGTTTGGCCTACAATTATTAAAGATGGCAAGTATGTAGAACTTGATTGGGGCTCACTCTAATCAATACAACATAAGAAGGGGCTCTCGAGCCCCTTTTGTCTGTTGCCTACTATAAAATAACATTATGATATGATTGAGTTCGGAGAAGTACCTATGGCGAAGCTTTCAATCAAAAAACTGATTTTATCGCTTGCAGCAGCCTCAACAATAGGTTCTGGAGTTCTCGTGGGTAGCCTCTTTTATATGAAAGGCGCCATGGACGCTAACCAGCAAACCCTTACAGAAACATACACTGCTGAAAACGAGAACCTAACAGTTAAAGAAGACTTGGTCTACTTCCTCTTAAGAGAAATGATTATATTAGGCTCCCAACAGTCTGAAGACTTAAATCAATTATCAAGCTTCGCACTCAACACAGCTGAATTCGAAGAAAAGCTCGACAAAACTATTCAATTTATTGAAAAAAATCAAGGTGATATACAATCAATTACTTCAGCTGAAAGCCAGCTTGGCACGCTCATCAATCTTGATGCTCAAGTGCTGGATCTTAAAAATACAATGTTCACACTAGTACAACAACAATCGAATCAACTTACAGCGATCAATAATCAACAAAATACTATTTTGAATGCAATTGAAGAAATTAAAGGCAAGTCTGTCTTCCAACAAACTCGTGTACAAAAACGTGTCGAGCGTGCAATGCGCCGTCTTACTGAGGCCGATTTAGCAGAAGACAGCCGCTTTTTAACAAACCTAAATGCGCTCTTCTCAGGCAAGGAAGGTGATATTGCAAGTGCAAGCCAAGACCTAAATACTTCTTTTTTACACCTTCTCAGCTCAGCGATGAGCATTAGCAGCATCTCCTCTGAGTCAGAGCTCTTAAATTTGAGAGAGAATATCATTAAACCTGAATTAAAAAAAATATCAGGGATTCTTGATACGCTTTCGACAAGCGTTGTTGGCTCTAATATGACTGAAACTGTAAACACTTTAGCAACAACAGTTAACCAGTTTATCGCCACTGCTTTTAATGGCTCTACATCCCTGCTCAGTACACAAGAAGCTATTATTGAAAGCACAGCACAGCAAAATCAAATTTTGAGCAGTCTACTTCAAGAAACACCATTACTGGCCGCAAGCATCAATCAATCAGGCGAAACCATTTCTCAAATACGTGAAGAAGTCACTTCGAAAGCAGCCCAACAAGCCGGCACAACATACGGTGTCGTCACTCTCATTGCCTTTACTGCAATTTTAGCCATTATTGCTCTTTGCTTCTTCTTTTACAAAATTCTCTGCACATCAATTTCAGACCTGAACAACTCGCTTAAGACAATTGCTCATGGCGATCGAGATCTGACAAAACGTATGAAACCATCTAATCTTGATGAGCTTGATCGAATTTCTTCCGACTTCAATATTTTTATCGAAAAAATTCATTCTACTCTTCAATCGATCCAAAATAGTCTTGGTGAACTCAGAAACTCTGTTGAAAACAATCTTCAAATTTCTGGCGTCAGTGAAACAGCATCAAATAATCAACTTCAAGGCGTCGAAAGCGCATCCGTCGCTATTGAAGAGCTGACAGCTTCGATTGGTAGCGTTGCTCATCACGCTCATGATGCAGCAGATGAAGCAACAGAAACAGTTAGAAATGTCAAAGACTCACTTACAACAGTAAACAGCTCCAAACAAGCGATCACTGGTCTAGTGTCATCTATTCAAAAAGGCACAGAAAATATGTCAACACTGAAAGTAGCCAGTGATGAAATGAAGCAAGTTCTGAGTGTTATTGGAGGCATTGCTGAACAAACCAACCTCCTCGCGCTTAACGCTGCCATCGAAGCTGCTCGTGCTGGGGAACAAGGTAGAGGCTTTGCCGTTGTGGCAGACGAAGTACGAAACCTAGCAAGTCGTACACAAGAGTCAACTCAGGAAATTAGCGAGATGATTTCAAGGTTACAAGATGCAGCCTCCACAACAGAGCTTATGATGAATTCTGGTGTTGAACAAGCAAACTCCACCATGGCGCTTGTTGAACAAACACAAGAAGCGTTTAATGCTGTTGTTACAGCCATTCAAAATATCTCAAGCTTCAACGATCAGATTGCGGCATCAACAGGACAGCAACAAGAAGCAACGCAAAATATCGCTGAAATGGTCTCTTCTGTACGAGACTCAGCTCAAGACACATCGACAGCATCGACAAATTTATCTCATAGCAGCCATAGCTTATCAGCATTATCCGATAATCTGACCTCTCTTGTGAGACAATTCAAAATTTAAAACTTGTATGATGTCTAAAGGCTTCTTATACTGAGTCATCAGTTAAGGAGCCTTTTTTATGTCTGAACATTTTATTTTTGGTCAGTGGAATGACCACCAGAAACAAATTATTGCTTTAAACCACATTCCACACAAAAAACCTGAAGACTTTCACAAACTTGAAAAACAAACAGAAGCTTTAGAAAAAAATATTGCTAGCTTTGTTAAAGGCGGCCCTTTTTTACACACACTACTCTGGGGCGAGATGGGGTGTGGTAAATCATCACTGGTCAAATCACTCCTTTTTAAACACAAAGAGAATCTCAGCGCCCTTCAAATTCGCATTGATCAACTGAAAGATTTACAACATATTATCGACACACACTTCTCAAATGATCGCCAATATATTATTTATATCGATGATATTTCTCTATCGAGAAGCGATGAAGATTTCTACTTTTTAAAAACATTTCTTGATGGCAGCTTCTTCCAAGTTGCAGACAATATTATGATGATTGCTACATCCAATAGGCGCCACCTTACACCAGAATTTATGTCGGACAATCAAAATGTAACTGTTATGGAAGATGCGCTGCACTATGGCGATGAAAAAAACGATGCGCTTGCACTCTCCGATCGCTTTGGTCTCTCTGTTTCATTTTATACCCTCGGCAAAAATGATTATCTTGAACTGGTTTTTCAGGAACTCCAAAAACGTACCTCAAAACCACTTAATAAAGATGAGATTAAACTCCATGCAACTCGTTACGCTATGCAAAAAGGCGGGCATAATGGCCGAACAGCCATGCAGTGTATTAAATATATTCAAATTATGCAGCCAGCGCTTTTTTAATACACAACAACACCAGCTGCATATAAGGCAACGCCACTAAAGTCGTTGCCTAAGCTTGAAAAAACCCGTTAGCATCTTGATTTCTCACCGTAAAGCGGTCAGCTAAAGACCGTATACCATCTGCAATATCACTCCCTCTGCTAAGCAACTTCATGTGGAGAAAGACGCCTAAAACTCAATCGCTATGGCTATACTCTAAAAACTCTAAAAAATTGATCCACTAAGACCCAAAATGTACAAATCAAGAACATTCAAAGGTGCCAATAACAATTTTTTTGTTTGTATTAAGTGTAATTTTGCAAATAAAAGCTAGGCTTAAGATATAGCGATATGACACCCAAACCACTTGGAGCTCTTTATGAATTGGCGTGATTTAAGTTTAAAATGGAAACTGGCCCTCCCTTTAGGTGCTATTACAGGACTTTTACTTGTATTATCAGTACAACAAATCAGTATGATGCAAAGCTCATCAAATAAATTTAAATCTATTTATGATAACTACGTTCCAGCCATTGATTTAACTCTTAATGCCGATCGAGATTTATACCAAGCACAAATAGCCGAAAGAACCATGGCCATGGGTGGCTTATCACCTGATAATTTAACGTCCTATCATGAAAACATTCAACAAGTTGATGACAGGCTCAATAAAGTATTAACACTTGATATTGAAGACAACATTAAATCAGATGTTAATGCGTTTCTTACAGCACTGAACCTGTGGCGATCAAATTCGAATGCAATGGTATCTCAGCTTGAGTCCAAATCAATATCAACATCACAGGCCACAACTCTAAGTGAAGGCTCTCTTGCACAGGAATTTGAATCTATTCGTGAAATTCTTGACAATATTGGTGAAGATCTTTCAACCACAGCCGGTCAATATGCTATTGAACTAGAGGAAAACAGTCAAAGCTCAATTGCTGCATCAATTATTTTCACAGGCATACTTATGCTCATCTGCGCTGCAATTGTTCACTTCTTCCCTAAGCTGATAGTGCAGAATATTAAATTGCTACAAAGCGCGCTGGATGAAATCGCAAACGGTAAAGGCGATTTACGTCAACGCCTACCAGACATTGGCCATGATGAAGTCGGCAATGTATGCCATACATTTAACCGCTTTTTGGACTCCTTACAAACCCTTATTCAACAAGTAGGCAATACCACAGTTGAAGTTAATCAATATTCAGACGACATGGTTGCGACTGTGGGTGAAAATACTGAATCAGTCAATGAGCTAACGGCCTCCATTCAACTTGTATCAACAGCAATTAATGAAATGGAATCAGCCATTCTTGAGGTATCGCAAAACACACAAGGGGTTTCCAACGAAACGCTTAGAGCAGACGAAGAATCGAAAAAAGCAGCTGGTATTTTCCAAAATACAATTTCAGAGATTACAGGTTTAACTGAACGTGTTGACCATTCTGTGAGTGATATTCAGCAACTTGAGTCTGAAGCACAAGGGATTGCGTCTGTACTTGATGTCATTCGTGGTATTGCAGAACAAACCAACCTCCTCGCACTTAACGCTGCCATTGAAGCAGCCCGTGCAGGTGAACAAGGTCGAGGCTTTGCTGTGGTTGCTGATGAAGTACGCTCACTTGCAAGCAAGACTGCAGAAAGTACAGCTGATATTAATCAAATGATCTTGCGTCTACAACAAGGTGTAAATAATGTAGTGTCATCCATGGATGCCGTTCGCTCTAAAGCGTCTGACACAGTGAACTCTGCACATCTTGCTGAATCTTCACTCAATGAAGTCAATCACAACCTTGGCTCAATGAACTCCCGCATTCTCCAAGTTGCAGCAGCTATTGAAGAACAGTCATCAGTAGTTGAAAGCATTAATGGTCAGATTAGCAATATCAACGATCTATCTGAGTCCTTAGGGGTCAAAGCTGTGACTGTTGCTTCTGTTTGCATGGACTTGAAGAAAGAGTCGAATCAATTACGCAATCAAGTCAGCAACTTCACTGTCTAGCAGCTCTTTAACCAATCTTATGACAAGGACACCCATTAATAATGGCTGTCCTTTCTTATTTACCCTTTCTATTTTTTTCAGCTATTTAAGTCACTCCAGTGCATATATTTTGCCCCAAGGGCGTATATCAGCCTCCCTTTAAGATCAGTCTTGTATCAAAAGTGCCCGCTCTTCTTTTTTTAATCAATTTCAGATGTGACTTTTTCATTTGTTCAGCTTTACTGTTAATGTAGAGGTGTAACGCCTCTCTTCAATAATGGAAAGATTTGCACAAGGCTGTGTTGTGAATAGCCATTCCAACACTAGAGTGATATTATTTATAGGATGGAGCACGAGTGCTTTTTGATTGATTATTTACAGATCTTAGCCGAACTTACATCTTACTTATTAAGTGACACGGCCTAGATATAAACAGAAATATACACATCTAACGGATATTATGTTTTAAGATACTTGTCATACATAAATCGTTATAGATATGAAGAACATAAACGTAATAGTATGATTTACATACTAATTACGCCATATTAGGACTGTGAATAGCCATTAACTATACAGTAATATTGAATTTGGTAAGATAGAAGAGGTTCATTTTCTCTTGAATGGTTTGGAGCAATTAGCCATGATGCTATGGAAAATGAGCTCTAAGAATGCAATGTGGTCAAAAAGGAATTAACGAGAATCCATGTCTTTACAAGCACCGTCAATTGTTATCTTTGATATGGATGGGACAACCATTCGCCATCTCAACCCAAAAGTGTTAGGTCTTATGGAATGGCTGGATGACACAGCATTCTCTATATCAAAAGTCTGGGGCAAAATGTTTGACCAGAAAAAAGAACCTAAACCAACAGCTGAATCTCCTGCAGGTGCACCTGTGAAACCACCCAAAGCTGTGATGATGCACAGAGCGCTTCACAAAATGAATCGTAAGCCAATCGATTTAATGGTTGAGCCCTGCCCTGGTATTTATACAGTCCTTTCCTTTCTTAAACGAAAAGGGATTCCTATGGGGCTTGTGAGTAATGGTCTTGGTAAAGGCTATGGCCTCGATGTGATCCAGCAGTTCGACTTAAAAGAATATTTTGATGTCACTATTTTTCGCGAAGACATTCATAGAGCCAAGCCTCATCCAGAATCAATTATTAAAGCAGTTCGCCAAATGGGCACTCATTTAGGTGAAAATGATACTGTATGGTATGTTGGTGATCGCCATAAAGATGTGACCGCAGCACAAAGTGCCAGTCGCCACTTGCCTTGCACCGTGATTCCTATTGCCTATGCAGTGAATGCTGCCATCGCTATTCTTGAAAAAAAATACGGGCCAGAACACATTATTATGAGCTACCACGAGATGTACAAGGTACTCAACCAGCTTTTTCTGACAGCGCCGAATGACGCGGCGCTCGCCTCATGTAAAGTTGAGGCAAAATAAGCCCGCTTTAATCACGTCAAAAAAAAGAGCAGCTCAGCTGCTCTTTTTTTCTCTCTTTAAGCCAAACTCGCACGGCCACGGGCAAGCTCCAAACTGAATTTGGGTTTAAAACTATCAGCAGAAGCAGCGGCCCACCAATCAGAATAAAGTGTGTCTTCAGGTGAATTAAGCAAGATACCTTCAGGTAAAAATGCATGAATACGATCCAAAGAATGCGCCTGCTCTGAACCAATTCGATGCATAAAATGATGCGGTTGTAACTCCCCTGGATGTTTAAAGCCAGCAGCAGCCACCATTTCTACAAGGCTGTCCATGGTTTTACGATGAAAGCGAGCGGCTCTTTCACCTTGCACTTGAGGAATAATACTGCGCTGACGCCACATGTCTTGCGTTGCGACACCTGTTGGGCAGGTACCAGTATGGCAACGCTGTGCCTGCACACAACCAATGGACATCATAAATGCACGAGCGGCATTACACCAATCAGCACCTATTGCGAGATTTTTGGCTAACCCCATGCCTGAATAGACTTTACCACTGGCCGCTAAACGAATTCTAGATTTCAGCCCAGTACCAACAAGTGCATTACGCATAATAATTAAACCATCAAGCAAAGGCATGCCCATCCAATCAGAAAATTCCAATGGCGCAGCACCTGTACCACCTTCACCACCATCAACAACGATATATTCTGGGTAAATCTCGGTTTCAAGCATGGCTTTCATCAGCGCAAAAACTTCATGAGGCTGACCAACGCAGAGCTTCAACCCAACTGGTTTTCCGCCAGCCAAGTCTCTCATTTGAGCTGCAAACTCAAGCATTTCAATTGGCGTACTAAAAGCAGAGTGGCTTCTTGGGGATAAACAGTCTTCAAATGGCGGGACCTGCCTTACTCTTGCAATTTCTTGTGTCACCTTAGCCCCAGGTAACATGCCACCATGTCCTGGCTTCGCCCCCTGGCTTAATTTTATTTCTGTCATAACGACTTGATCACTGGTTGCCTTATCTTTAAAAGACGCAGGATCAAATCGACCATGCTTATCACGAGCACCAAAATATCCAGAACCAAGTTCCCACACGAGATCGCCCCCATGTTTTAGATGATACTCACTAATACCACCCTCACCTGTATCATGATAAAAACCACCTTCTCTTGCAGCAATATTTAAAGCCTCAACAGCATTAGCCGATAAAGACCCAAAGCTCATAGCAGAGATATTAAATAATGACGCATCATAAGGCTTAGAGGTTTGTTCATTGCCAACAGTCACACGAGGTGAAGGATCAGGATGAGCTTCAGCAGCCATACTATGACAAACCCAATTATATTCTTCATCATCAGTATTACGCTCAGTACCAAAAGGCTTAGTGTCATTTTTACCTTGAGCACGATGAGAAATTAAATTTCGAGCTTCAAATGAATAAGGCGTCCCATGAAGATCATCTTCAACAATATAAGCACGAAGATAAGGTCTTAATTGTAAGAAGAGCCAACGAATACGCCCAACCACAGGATAATTACGAGTAATTGAATATTCTGTTTGAAACCAATCATAAGCAGCCAAAGCCACCAAAGCTGCTGCAATTAATCCCCACCAAAACCATCCATACACAAGTGATGCCAGTAAAAGCACAAGTGCTGCCAATGGTGCGATACAACGCTTTGCCATATTGAGGTATTTATCCATTCTTATATCCTTTTCTTCAACTGCAGTCTTAACCCATCCATATGTATCAGGTTGAGTATCAACGGAATAAGAATAATAGACACTTTAGTGAATGGCGTTAATTGTAAGGCGCACAGGTTCAAGTGATAGATCAATACTGTACACATAGGTCAAATCCTCAAGTGCAGCATCACCTAATGCTTCACCCACACTGACAGACCGACTTACAATATCGCCTTGTGTTGATGACACCTGAATAAGTGCATCTTGACTCGCATCAGCCATAAAATTATTCACAGCCACAAGATAACGGCCTACTTGAAGTTCACTGATATCACATGATGCATAATAATGCTCAGGCCCATAGCCAATACGATTATCTAAGTCCAATACACCTGATGCACCCTGAGGCTTTTTAAAGCTGACATGAGTCCCACTAGGCTCTATGACATGAAGATCAATATCCCCTAACCCATCCCAAGTTAAAGTCACATTAAACAAGCCATTTTGAATAGCCCTATCTTGGGTATAGAGAGATGCCAATGCCTGAGCAGCATAAGACTGAAATAGCCCATAAGGTTCAAGATCATCTCTCAGATAGGTTTTAATAAACTCATGACCTGTTATATCTCTGAGTAAGTGAGCATATGGTATAGACGTATTTGCCCCTAAAATGCTCTCATGACCAAACACAGATAAGCTTTGAATAACATAGTCTTTATCCGCTAATACATAGTCATGAATAATATTGGTTGCAGGTGGTGCAACATGAAGAGTACGAATAGCATCCATCGAAGATATGACTGCTTTTGATTCTATTGCCCTATAGGCATGCTCCGCAAAGAAATGCCCCTGACTATGACTCACCAATAAAGCAGACTTACCCTCTAAGAGCAATGTACTCAAACGAGCTTCATGGGCTGCATAATCTGATGCTGTAGGTGGATCACTCAATAAAGTGCTTAAATCCCCAGCCAGTTGTATTCCTATATTGGAATAGGCATCTTCCAGTGCGTTTAAAGCAATAGCATCCCCATCGCTTAAAGTATCACCTGAATAACGCCTCAACCCTGACAAGAAAGACATATCCCCTGATAATCCATTCCAGATAAGCTCATACCGAGAACCCACACCAAGAGCATCAGCGCGTTGAATAAAGACCTCCGCAATATCTTGAAAGCGACTCGCCCCCACAGCAGTGCCTGTGTGGTTATAGAAATACTCATAATCAATAGACGCTGGCAATAGTGAGACCTGAGGGAGCACATCCAATTCAAAGCGCTCTTGCAGCACAGCGGTGGTAAAACGGGTTTCCCGCTCGGTATTCCATACACCATTAAAAAAGCCAACAACATAAGCCCCTTGAGTACATTGAGTGCTAGCCAATGCCGACGTACTCAAGACTAAGGCTGCGAGTATTACCATAAGGCTCATCTTGAAGCTTTGTAGAGTATTACTCCCCATAAGACACCTCATGACAATCAGGGTCTTTCAATAAGCGTCCTACCTGCCCATCCCTCAATGCATTGTAATCATTATATTGATAAGCTCTTGCCTTGGTATTCGCGGTATAGGCTTCTAACCGCTTAAACAGAACAAAAGCGGCATCAGCGCCATAGGCTTTCACCAGACAAGCATCCACCACAGCAGATGCTTGACTTAACGCCTCAGCAGAGTCCTTTGTAAGATGAGTAGCTTGTATGGCCTGTAGGGACTGGGCAACAGACACAGCCGCTTTACGTTCTTTCGCTGTAGCATTCATAGCAGTAAGAAAACCATCTATATCATCCCGTATACCATTGGCATTTACATCCTGACCAGCCAAGGTCTCTGAGCGATCTAAAATGGGATGATCTCCCTGCGCCTCCATAATCTCAACTAAATGATCCAAGGTTGTCTGCGCCTGCGTTGTTTGGTTTTGATTTATATCCTCTTCACTTTGTCCACCACAGGCAACGAAGCAAAGGCATACACCATAGAGAATAAGTTTTCGTGTCATAACAGCTCCTTTAGCAAAAAGAGCATTGTCATGATTTGCGCTTATCTCATCTGTGATCCAAGTCACACAATTTGCAAAAAAATATCACTACTCATCAACCACTTAAAACTGCCTCTAGCGCGCATGAATTCGAGAATCTTGAATTACGTACACTTTTCAAGCTACACTTAAAAACATGAAAAAAGAAACCCCAAATAAACGAACACATGGTGGCGCCCGAGCTGGCGCTGGACGTAAAAAACAACTTGGATTCGGTGAAGAGACCAAGCCTATGCGTGTGCCTATCTCACTGATACCAATGGTGAAAGAAATGCTTGAAGTCAGAAAGGAAACACTTGCACAACTGAGCCAAGCCATGCTGAAACCTGCAGAAGAACTTCCGGCCATGGAGCGGCCATTGTTTAGTTCGAATGTGTCAGCTGGCTTTCCATCACCTGCAGATGATTACATTGAAGGCCAACTTGATTTAAATGAGCTGATGATCCTCCGTCCATCTGCAACCTTCTATGTTCGCGTTACAGGCGAAAGCATGAAAAATGCGGGCATCCTGCCAGACGATATCCTTGTGGTTGATCGCTCAAAGACTGTTAACAATAACGCCATTGTGATTGCTGTTGTGGACAACGAACTCACCGTTAAACGCTTTAGCCGCCAAGGTAACTCGATTCAACTGATCCCTGAAAACCCAGACTTCCCAGTGATCACACTCAACAACGATATGGAACTGAGCATTTGGGGAGTGGTGACTGGTGTCGTACGAAAATTCTAAAGAATCTCACATAATCTATGACCACCCAAGACGCATTGCCTTGGTGGACTGCAATAATTTCTATGCGTCTTGTGAGCGAGTCTTTAAACCTGCCTGGCAACATAAGCCTGTGGCTGTATTATCCAATAATGATGGCTGTATTATTGCTCGATCGAATGAAGTCAAAGCTGCAGGCATTCCTATGGGCGCACCATACTTTAAATGCAAGAAAGAGCTGGATGCGATAGGCGCTATTGTTCTCTCCAGCAATTACAGCCTCTATGGTGATATGTCTGCACGGGTCATGGACACACTCGCACAATACACGCCAGATATGGAAATCTACAGCATTGATGAAGCTTGGCTTGATCTGACAGGCTTTAAGCTCGATACATTGACGGACTACGGTCGCCAAATCGTAAAGGACACCCATCGCTTTACAGGGATTCCTGTGTCTATGGGTATCGCCCCCACGAAAGTCCTCGCCAAACTTGCGAATCGTGTCTGTAAAAAGCAGAACATTAAAGGCCAGGTGTTTGATCTGACTCAAGTAGACGATCTTGATGCGGTCTTAGCCAGTGTCGATATAGAAGATGTTTGGGGCATTGGGCGCAAACTCAGCCAAAAGCTTCGTGAGAAGCATCAGATTAAAACAGCCCTTGATTTAAAAAACACAGATGCCAACCAAATGCGTCGTCTTTATTCAGTAGTCATGCAGCGACTTATCTTAGAACTGCAAGGACACCCGTGTTTATTCGCTGAAGATGTAGAGCCTAAAAAACAAATTATTGCCTCTCGCTCTTTTGGCGAACGGGTCACGTCTCAAGATGATCTCATGCAAGCGATTAGTATGCACACAGCAAGAGCCTGTGAAAAGCTTCGATCGCAAGGGTCTGTTGCTGGCAGTATTAGCGTTTCTATACGAACCAGCCCATTTCAAGCCCGAGAGCCTTTTTTCAGTCGCCACGCCTCAACACAATTTGTCACACCAACAGCAGATACAAGCCTGATGATTAAAGGCGCATCAGAAGCCTTAAAGCATATTTATAAAAAAGGGCCTAAATACGCCAAAGCAGGTGTCATGCTCAACGATATCCAACAGGCTAACGAAATACAGCAGGATTTCTTTGCAGAACCATCACCTAAGAGTGATGCTTTAATGGGTGTCCTTGATGCAGTCAATCAACGCTATGGTAAAAACACGCTCTTTTATGGTTCACAAGGAGTGCAACACAAATGGCAAATGAAGCGTAATAACATGACACCTCGCTTTACGACATCTTGGTCTGATATTCCCAAAGTCTAAAAAGAATCCACATTAAATGAATTCATTCTGAATTCTTTTTTTAAAAGTCAGCTAATATAATTAAATTAACACTAAAAATTAAAGCGATAATATTTTCTTAAAATTCAAACGATGATAATCTGAAGGCAATTCAGAAAAAAATGGTCTTTTATTTCTGAACAAAGTGAAGTGACATTACAAGACCAAGCAATGTTTCCATGGATGGAAACACACAATCCAGAGCATTGGCATAAATGATCAACAGGCCCTAAAGCCAAGCAAACAAAGACAGTGATCAATACCAATCTCAACAAGCACGAAGAAGTACCAGCTCGAAATACCAGCATGAATATCAACATTTATGATCAATAAGGATTGGGTATGAATAAAGTGGTAAAAGTGGTTATTGGCACCCTTTTAATGGCATCTGCAGGACTTGCATCTGCTGTACCTCTCACCGGAGGCGTGAGTTTTTCGTCGACAAATACAACAGGGATGAACTGGGACTCATCAGCTGACTTTATTAATATTGCAGGAAATGCAGCGGTAGACGATGTTAGCGGTGAATTTGCAAACTACCTCAGCATTGGTGATTTAGCACATTTTTCCAATATTGATTACAGCACACCATTCACGGCTGCAACTATATGGAGTGCTGGCGGGCTGAGCTTTACGCTAGAAGCCATGACAACAATTCAGGAATTTACACGCCAACCTTGGCTTGACCCATTTGCACTCGTGCTTGCAGGCACAGGCACATTAAGCGATGGTATAGAAACCACCACAGGTTATTGGAATATGAGCGTGAACACAGCAGGCAATAGCTTTTCGTGGTCCTCATCGGCTGATGTCAATGACTCAGATATCCCAGAACCAGCCAGCATGAGCTTACTTGCTTTGGGTCTACTTGGTTTTCACGTAAGACGTAAACTGAAAAAGTAAGGACTGCCAAAAGCCAAACATTCACACTCCATTGAAGACCGCATGGGTATTGTGCCCACTGCGGTCTTTTTTTATGCCTTGGATTGAATGAATATCATAATAGTTTCACTCGGACATATAGAGCTATGCATTAAGCAAAAGTTCATTTGAGTTATGACTAAATAATTGAAATTATTTGACCTTTATGTATAAAAAAATTGGAAAAAAACATGTAAAGTCGATGATTCACGTTGAAATTACGTTTCAACTTCCATACAATCGATTTGCATTGCCTACACTTTTTGGCTGACCCGAAATGACCGCATGCACATCAATACAAATAAACAAGGAATTCATGATGAAAACTTTTGCTAAAAGCCTAACAGCACTTTGCCTTCTTGGTGCTTCTACTTTTGCAGCAGCTGTTCCAATGAACGGCGGCGTAAGCTTCTCTTCAATCGATGCTAGCTTATTCAACTGGGACTACAATGCAGACCTATTTGACTTCGCAGAAAACAATGCTGGTGTTGATAGTGTTTCTGGTGATTTTGCTGATGCTCTAGCAGTTGGCGATGCAGCAAACTTCCACGATTTTTATTACAACAGCAACTTTGTACCAGGCACTATCTGGGAATCTGGCGACCTTACATTTGTTCTTGAGCAAATTGACACAGCTGAAGAAATTGACGCTTATGGCGATGCAGCTCCAGAAATAGCTGTAATCGGCGGTGAAGGTACTCTTACTGACGGTATCGACTCAGTAACAGGTTACTGGAACATTTCTGTTAACACAGCTGGTGGCACATTCTCATGGTCTTCTTCTACAGAAGTTGACGAATCTGCAAACGTACCAGAGCCAGCAAGCCTTGGTCTAATTGCACTTGCAGCAGCTGGTTTCGCAGCTCGTCGTAAGTTCAAAGCTTAATTTTTTAAGCCAATAAAAAAGCAGGCACTTTAATAAGTGCCTGCTTTTTTTTTGTGTATAAGAAAAACTCAAATCGATGTAAAAATAGTCAAACAAGCTACAACAGCAGTAAAAAATCAATTTTAACCCTGTTTTTAATTAGACTTAAAAGCGCTTATCCTATATATTCAAGAAATCAATATAACAATTGGCAGTCAATAACAATTATTTTGCAGTAGGCTTTCACTTAAAAAGGGTGATGTATGAACAAAGCTTGGCAAGATTCTATCAAAGTTATTAAAAGTCAAACACCTGTTCTAATCATGTTTATAATGGTCGCCATGGCCATCATAACAACACTATGGCTCGGAATAAATACAGCTCGCAACGAGATCAAATCTCAAGATCAAGCCCAAGCCCTTATCAACACTGAACTCAATAGAATTGAACAAGAAATTGCCCAGCGACTCGGTGATAACGCTATATCACTTTATATTGTTGGTCATTCTCCAGTACTCAGACGATACGCAGAAGATTCTCAGGAATATTTTACTGATCTGCAAACATTATTTTACTCACTCATTAAATCGAGCCCTGATATTTATCAAATGCGGTTTATTGACCAAAATGGCATGGAAAAAATTCGAGTTGAAGATGTTAATAATCAACTGCAATTTACACCGCAAGATCAATTACAAAACAAGCACTCCAGAGACTACTTTATTGAAGCCAAACAGACTGCTATAGAAAAAATATATGTGGGAAAAATCGATCTCAATATTGAGAATGGCAAGGTAGAAGAGCCTTGGGAGCCAACAATTCGTCTTGCCATGCCCATCTATACACAGAAATCGCTGTTTTCAGGTATTCTGGTGATTAACATTCATGCCGACTGGATCTTTGATAAGTATTTAACATCAACCTTGCCAGAAGAATACAATTTTAAAGCCGTTAATAAAGAAGGCTATTGGCTTGCAGGGAAACCAATAGCCGAACTCTGGGGGTTTATGTTTAATGACAACGAAGATCATAGGATATCTCAAACATACCCTGAAACATGGTCTCAATTAAACCAAAAAACCCAAGCATCGACATTTATAAATAACAATAGAATATGGACACAAGATACTATCCAGGTTCGTGATATTTTTCCTAAATCAATCGAATATAGCAATCCTGACGAGGTCCTTTGGCACAGCATAGTAGACAGGCCTGCGCACACCCTTTTGGATACCCTGTCGTCACTCACCCCTTACTTTGCAATAGCACTGGTTTTACTCGGTATTGCCATCAGCCTTATCAAAGTCATTCAAGATAAAATGAACACAGAAAATGAACTCATTAAGTCTGAACGTCTATCCTCTTTGGGTGGGCTTGTTGCAGGTGTGGCACACGAACTCAACACTCCGATTGGCAGTGCCATTACAACTGCAAGCACCATTAATGCCTATGCCCTCGAAATTCGTGAAACGATTGAAAACGGCCAGATCAAAAAATCAAAAATTTATGAATTCACCAAAGATATGGAATACGCTGGCCAAGCTATTCTCAGCGGTTTAAATCGAGCCGACCTGCTTATTTCACAATTTAAACAAATTGCTGTAGACCAAGCAGGTGAACAAAAAAGAGCCTTTCAACTTGATGAGTACATAACGGAGATGTCAGGCACCTTTGCCCATCTATTCAAGCATAAAAAAGTGCAACTACGATTACGACTAGGCTCAAAAGCCAAAATGAATTCTTACCCTGGCGCATTAAGCCAAGTCATTATTAATCTCGTGCAAAATGCACTCATTCACGGTTTTGATGAACATGAAACGGGCACTATAACTGTTAAAACTGAGAATTTAGGCAATAACAAAGTTTTATTGAAAGTCATTGACACAGGCAAAGGTATTAAACCAGATATTATTAATAAAATTTTTGACCCATTTTTTACAACTCGCCTTGGCCAAGGCGGCAGTGGTCTTGGCTTGCATATAACACACAACATTGTGAATAATATTTTATTAGGACAACTGAAAGTCGACAGTGATCAAGGAAAGAGATTAACTGAATTTTCATTGGTATTACCAACAGAAATAACTCAAGCAACAACGGAAGAGAATGCGCATGACAGACCAGCAGCCTGAAGATAAAAAAACCATTCAAGACACCTTTGATGAGTTTGATATTATCGATGATGAAACTGATGAAATAGTGCAAGAAAAAATGGCCGCCTCCGGCAATAGCGCAACAACAAAAGACGGTTGGACTGTTCTTGTTATTGATGATGATGAAGAGGTACACTCAGCAACAGAGTTTGCACTTAAAAACGTTGAAATTCTTGGCAAAAAACTCAAGCTGCTAAGCGCTTATTCAGCAAAAGAAGGCTATCAAATATTGAAAGATGAGCCACAAGTTGCGGTTATTCTTTTAGATGTTGTTATGGAATCAGCAAGTGCAGGCCTCGAACTGGTGAAACAGATTCGTCAATCTGGCCGATCTGAGGTTCGTATTATTTTACGAACAGGGCAACCAGGCTATGCACCAGAAATGTCTGTATTACGAGACTATGATATCAATGATTATCGAGCCAAATCTGAATTAACTCGCGAGCGCTTGATTAGTGTACTCACTACATCCATACGCTCTTACCGCCAAATTCACACCATTAACGAGAGCCGTCGAGGCTTAGATTTAATCATTCAAAGTTCAAAGGATGTCTTTAAGCGAAACTCATTAGAGCTATTTGCCCAAGGGGTACTCATTCAAATCATTGGCCTTTTAGGGGTTAAACAAGATGGCGTGGTTTGTCTTTTCTCAGGTTTAAAGCCACATATTCAAAATGATGAAGATTTAAAAGTAATTACTGCCACAGGCCGCTTTAAACCATTAATAAATCGAACACTTGATGACATTCCAGATAAAAATGTAAAACAAGCCTACCTTAAAGCCCTTAAGTCAGAACATGGCATGCATGTAGATACCTGTTTGGGTTTATATTTTTCATGCAGTGATCAATGTAAGATGTTTATTTATATAGAAGATGGTATTGATATTGGCGAAGAACACATAACACTCCTTAAAGTCTTTGCCAGCAATATATCCATTAGCTTTGAAAATATTGCACTTATTGAACGACTTGATCAACTTGCCTATATTGATTCAGACTTAAATCTGCCAAACCGTAATGCTTTAATAGTGGCTTATAATCAAATTCACCAACAACATAACTCACTCTGCTTGGCGCAAGTTCACATCAACGCTATTAGCCACGCTATTAGCGTCTTTGGAATACCAGTCATTAATAAAGTAATTCAAAGACTTTACAACCAAATCCAAAAAGCCCTCGATCCTGAATACATGGCAGTGGATAATAAATCAAACATCCTGATCCTTTTTGACAGCAAAAAAACTGATATCAGCACCATTGAGTTAATTTTTAACGAGCATATCGAGGTTGATGGATTTCAGCTTTTATTAACAGGCACAACCTCTGTTGTAAACTTAAAAGATCATCGCGATATTGAAAAAGCCTTACGTCATGCGATGTCAACGGTTACCATTGCCAAGAAAAACCCCGGCAATAACTTGGTACGCTTTGAAGAGTCAATGTCATCAGATATTAAAAATCGAGTAATCTTGCAGTCTGAGCTCAGAAAAGCATTGGAAAAAAACCATACTCTCTTGACTTACTTGCAACCAAAAGTGGACTGTTCAACAGGGAAAGTTGTTGGTGCAGAAGCCTTAAGTCGCTGGGTACTTAACGGCAAATATATTTCACCTGATGTCTTTATTCCTATTGCAGAAGCCAGCGGTCTTGCAGGCCGAATAACAGATACAACTCTTGAAATGCTCAGCCACTTTAAAAGAACAAATGATCGATATAAAACCGTCCCTGTTGCCGTGAATCTTTCGATATATGAATTGCGCAAACCAAACTTTGCAAAATCTTTTTTAACCCAGCTGGCGGATCTTGATCTTACACCAGATGATATTGAGTTTGAAATCACAGAAAGTGTCATGATTAAAGACCCGCATAAAATTGTCAATGAACTCTGGACTCTTCGCGAAGCAGGCTATTCCTTTGCTATTGACGATTTTGGCACTGGTTATTCGTCATTAAAGTACTTAGAAGAGCTCCCCATCAACAGCCTCAAGATTGATAAACACTTTATTAATGCTCTTCATAAAGAAACTGCACAACATAGTATCGTGGCTTCAGCAATTTCCATTGCAGAAAACTTACATATTGCTGTTATTTCTGAAGGAGTCGAAACGCTAGAGCAATATAATGCATTACTTTCACTTGGCTGTGACGCATGTCAAGGGTATTATTTTGGCAAGGCAGTACCACTTAAAGAATTTTATACAAAATTCGCAGATTTAGTGGATGCATCGTAATTTTGTCCATAGGTGCTCGATGATACGACATGACACAGCAGAAGCACATCAACTTGAGCAGCAGTTAGCTCGAGTTGATAGGCTCAGCAAACTACTCGACTCTCAATTTACAATCCCTGGCACGAAAATTAAATTTGGCTACGATGCCATTTTAGGTTTAATACCAGTGGTTGGTGATACAGTTTCAATGACAATTTCTTTTTATATTATCTACATTGCCCGTCAATGTGGACTTAAAAAACGAGTCATTGCCAAAATGCTAGGCAATATAATGAAAGATTACCTTATAGGACTAGTACCACTTGTCGGTGATTATCTCGACATCGCCTCAAGAGCAAACCTTAAAAATGCCAAGCTTCTCGCTGATAATCTAGAACAGAAAGTCAACAAGGCAGCATTGGCATAAAAGCAGGCAGGATAAGGATTAAAGGCTCATATTAGCAGCTTGGCGATTCAGGCGATTCGTTCGCTTAATAATGGCACCTCTAGTGAGCATAAGACCTTTAGACTCACCCGGTAAAAGGAGCTTCTCATCAACAGGGATAAGTTTACGCTGTTTTAAGTTGCTCAGTGGTACGCGAGTATTATCATCTTCCCCATCATATCGAAGTTCTTTAGGGACTGGTACAGGTTGACGACCTGCCAGTGCACCTCTCGTAATACGAGTATTATCGTCTTCCATTACGCCTTTCTTTTTAATGCGAAGCTCTATTGGCACAGGGACTAACTCACTACGTGATCTGTTAGATGTTTTTCGTGAGGCAGCTTCAACACCAACAACCTGCCCTTCACTTTTTTCAACGCTTGCGCTTGCTTCACCATTTGAAACAACAGGTGTTAATGAACCAGAAAGCTGCTCTTCTAAGCCAGCGCTTGGTGCCATATCAAAAGAGTGAATATCATTTGGAGCAATTGTCATAGCATCTCCAAAACCAGCAATTGGCGCATGGGTCATATCAAAGCCACTGATCATCGGGTTAGTACCAATAATCGGGCTTCTTAAAGTTTGATCATCAAACTGATTAAAATCAAAGTCAGCCATATTTACCTGCACATCTACAGGCGTTAGCATTGACAGGTAAGAAGTATCCACTGGTGAGGGTGCTCGGGCACTTTCGATATGATGAAGAAACTCAAAACAAAAATCACAAGACTCAGGTGCAGTGTTTTCATGCAATAAGCACACAGGGTTTGAATTATTGGAAAGCGCTGCATTCTGCATGAGTTAACTCCTTAGAAAAATTGAAAAGAAGGAGCCTAACCGAGCCATTAAACATTGAAAAGATATTACGAAAGAAGTGTTACAAAAACCCTATGGGAAATATCGATAGGTATAACTGCAATTAATTCAAATCATCATTAATTGAAAAAACCGGCATAAAACCGGTTTCTAAACAACTTAGGCACTAAGTTAGCGTTTTTCCAGATGCAATAGCCCCCAATTAAGTTAAAATAATTGAGTAAAAATATTCACCAACCACCCTATCGCCTAAAACATTTCTAAAGCACCGACAGCATTGTCATCTTGTAAGCGGTTAAAGTTAACACCCTTGAAGTGATCTTCGAAACGTTGAATATTATTAACCATTGAAAATAAACTCAAACCGAAGTGCAAAGGCTCACTTGCCTGCGAAGAAGTTACATCACACTTAATATGACTATTAAAATCAAATTCGGCAATATCTGAAAGAATAAATTGATTCCGCGCCACAAGGTTGGGGGTCGACATACCAAAGGCATAAGACGTAGCCTGTAAATAGCGTTTTAACCGACCACCCAAACCATTACACATTTCCATAACATAGTCATTTATAATTGAATCATTAAAGATATTTTCTGCTTTGTCGTGGTTAATATTAACCACAAATTCCCGGAGGGATTTTGTCATATCAAAATAAAGCACCATAACCATCTTAAAATCATATGATGAAAGCGTAATCAGCCCGGTAGATGTAAAACTCGATTTCGCTAGGGTTACAACATTATGCTGCTCTAAACTTGCATTTTGATCCCACTCTTCTAAAGATTCTTTAAAGCAGTAGTGTAAACAGTCTTGCAATAAGCCATTTAACAAAGCCTGTTGCTTTTGGATTTCCTCATGGTTTTTTTTAGGCATATTCATGGAGCTGCCCCTTAAATACCTCAACCTTAGACTGAACACTTTTAATTGCAGAAAGAATCATTATGCCGCCAGCTTGGATATCCTGGAAAGCAGAAACGGCAATAATATTATTTTTTTCAATATTACTGAGATAGTTTTCATTGATTGTATGAGCCGAGTTCGATAGGTTACAGACCTCATCCGCAACCACCGCAAATCCTCGACCATGCTGACCTGCACGAGCAGCTTCTATAGAAGCGTTAAGGGATAAAATATTAATTTGCCCCACAATCTTTTTAAAGTCGAGAACAAGTGATTCCATCACTTTATTATTTTCAACAATCGAACTGACCTCTTTATGCCATCGCTCAATAAGATTAACAACATTTAAAAGCTCAGTAACAGCATCACTAATTATGCCCACATGATTAACATAGTTTGCATTTTGCTCTAGCCAGTGGGCTTTATCTGCATCAAGGTTCTGTTCAAAAGATTGCTTTTCAGCAGCTAATTGGCGTTGTAATTCTTGCTCCGAGTCATATTTATCACGTTCCAACTCATCCAGCTGCTCTTGCAAATGGCGTATCTCTTGTACTTTCATGTGCATTTCAGCAGATAAGACTGATTTTGGTACCATGTCGAGCATTTGACTCTCAGCCACAGCCAATTGAGCACTGAGTTCTTTTAGCTTTAATGTATAACCTTGTCTTTGATAAAAGGAAAAACCACCTATAACAGCCAGAACAATTGCGAAAATTATAACTTCAACCATAGCCACCACTATTTAATGTTAATGAACCAGTGTTATCTTTACCCAAAATTATAGTATTTACTCGTAACACTGTCAGAATGACTTCTTGTTAAAATAGCTATTTACCAATAAAACCAACCCAATTTCAGAGCATTGCTTTTTTATTCATTTAACTCAACTTGACTTACATTTCCTAATTTAGAGCGTATAGCGGATTTGATAGCTCTTTCTGGCAACCAAGCCCCATAGTGATACTTCCACAACCAACTCTAAAATAAATTCATTTAATCCAAATAAGCCTAATTAATAGGCATTGCAATTCATTTTAAGACTTATACTTGGATATATGGAAAAAATACGTGTTGTAAAGGAGTTACAATGTCTCTATTTCAAAACATCAGTATCCGCAAAAAAATTATTTCAAGCTTTGCAATTTTAGGTTTAACATCTATCGCTGCATCAGGGATCGGCTTAATAAGTACAAACCAGCTATCTAATCAACTGTCTTATATTACTGGGCCTGCCTGGGATACTGCGGATGGCGCAATGGAAAGTACCATAGGCATAAAATCTCAAGTCAATGCTATTAATAGTATTCTTAATGGCAGTAATTTAAATAAAGAACTTGAAAGTTTACATGAAGCTCAAACCACAACAGATGAAGCACTTGGGCGGCTTATTGAAGCAGGTATTATTCAACCTGATCAAATAAAGGAAATACAATCATATATTCAAAACTACACATCACAACAAAAAAAACTTATTGCTGAATACCAAGAATTTCACAAATCAAATCAAAGTTTCGATTCAATAAGAGACGAATTTGTGGCCTTTGGTGAAGTCGTTGAAGAGCATGGGGATGCAGCTGTAGAAGATATTCGTAACAACCCTACCACCCCATACCAATGGGCAGGCAACCTTGAAAATAGATGGGCTGCTGCTGATGGTGGTATGGAAGCAAATATTGGGCTTCTATGGAGTTTATATTATTTACAAGAATACATGGACCAACCAAAGCTACAACCAACTTTAAAAGAAAAGATTTATGAATCACTTCGTTTTCAAAATGAAGCTGCAACAGAAATGATCGATTCTGGCCGATTCAATGTGAGTGCTGGTGCCGAGTGGAATGATGAAACCTATGCCACAAAATACCGTCAACTTCAAAATAACTACACTCAGGCAATAAACAGTCTCATACAGTCCTACGATCAATATAAAACAACATATGATCAATATATTGAAACCACCAACCAGCTTTTAACAAGTTTGGTGAGTTTCGAAGACACAGGTGATAGCGCCGTTGAAAACAAAATAAAAACTATTGCAGACACTCAATCGCTCTCCAAGCTACTTATGCTTGGCACAACGCTGCTATCCATTGCCATTACGCTCGCATGTATTAGTTTTATTCCGTCAAGCATACTAACTCCTATTCGATCTCTATTGGATAGACTCACAAATATTGCCCAAGGGGATCGAGATTTATCGAAACGCATCTCGATTAATTCAAAAGATGAAATGGGTGAGCTTGCGCATCAATTTAATGTATTTATGGAGGGTATTCATCAGATCATAAAAAATGTAAGCGCCACAACACATGAGGTTGAGGCATCAGTTAAAGAGATGCATAAATCAGCCCAAGTCAGTAGCAAAAAAGTAGCAGATCAAACGGAACAAACCTCATCTATTGCTGCTAGTTTTGAAGAAATGTCCTACGCTGCTGTTTCTATTAAAGACAATACAAAACAGGCGTCAGAGTTTACTGAAACTGCAGAATCTCAAAGTAAAGAAGCTCAATCCACTGTCGCCCATACAATGAATAATATTAGCCAACTCGCCCAAGATATTGACTCGACAGCAACGGCCATTAGCACTTTAGAGACGGACGTTGGTAATATTGTGTCAGTACTCTCCGTTATACAAGGTATTGCCGAACAAACGAACCTACTCGCCCTAAACGCAGCAATTGAAGCAGCTAGAGCTGGTGAACAAGGCCGAGGCTTTGCTGTTGTTGCAGACGAGGTTCGCTCACTGGCCAGTAAAACTGCAGAAAGTACCGAAGAAATTCGAAACATGATCGAAAAATTGCAACAAGGCTCATCCCATGCTGTGGCAGCAATGACCCAATCAAAAACCAAAAGCACAGATACACTTGATGCAAGCTCAAAAGTGACTGAAACACTAAATTCAATCAGCCAAATGATCGGTAATATTAACCAAGTAACCGAAAGTGTTGCCGCAGCCTCACAAGAGCAGTCCACAGCATCTGATCATATTAATAACAACGTGCAACGAGTATCCACACTTTCACAAGACGCTCTGCTGAATATCAATAACACCATGGCGCTTTGTGACACAGTTTTACAGCGCACATCGAGCCTGAAGCAAAGCTTACACCAGTTCAAAATATAGCTTTTACTTTTACTCATGCTGTGGTAATCTTTAGACATCTTGGGGGAGTAGCTTTCCTCGGGCGCTTTTTATAGAGCAGCCCATTGGAGATTATGTCAACAAACTTGAGTCCTCAATGACTTATGGCATGATCGTGACGATTAAATCGTCATTTGCAAGACCTAAGGTAAAAATCGGTCCCATTGGTGGGCGGCCGCTTTTTGCCTTTGGTTTAGACAAGCCCACCAGGAGTCACTTGCTTTGGAAGCACTTATCAATTCAACCGTTATGGTTACCCTTGCCGAAATTGGCGACAAAACACAACTGCTGTCTCTCGTTCTTGCCACAAAATTTAGAAATAAAATTGGCATTGTGCTTGGCATTCTTGCTGCCACCCTACTCAACCATGCTGTCAGCGCTTGGATGGGTACTTGGTTATCTCAATACATGGAATCAAACCTGAGCCATTGGATACTTGCTGGCAGTTTTATTGTGCTTGGTTTATGGCTGCTTATCCCCGATAAAGACGAAGACGTGTCATCCAAATATGATAGATATGGCGCATTTGCCGTCTCATGTGTACTGTTCTTCATCGCAGAAATCGGTGACAAAACTCAGATTGCAACTATTTTACTTGGCGCTCAATATTCATCGGTATTTTGGGTCACAATGGGGACAACACTTGGCATGCTTTTAGCCAATGTACCTGTGGTTTATTTAGGTCAACATTTAATGAAAATAATTCCATTAAATACCGTGAGAATTTTGGGCGCAGTTGCTTTTATTATTGCTGGCGTCTTTCATCTTATGAAATATAACCTCGTATAATTAAGGCTTTGTTTTTTTGATTTATGAACGGTTTAATCAATAGTTAAATGTTATTTTCATCATTACAACGATTAAACCGTTTTAATCGCTTATAGAATATTGATTACTTTTAATACTATTGAATAGTAGCTACAACTCTTATTTAAATAAAAAATCGACTCAAAACGCAGATTATATTGGCAATAATTCATCCTTGCAGCCCCTCTTGATATCAATTCAACACTGTAACAGTCTGTAATTATTTTTGTGTACAGATACTTGTTTTAACAGAAGACTCCATTTAAGTTACGCTTCACAGTTAACACATACTAAGGAGTAGTATTATGAAATTTGGCAACGCTTCCATGCAGTCTCTTGCTATCGCTTCTCTCGCCCTACAAGGAGCCCTCGCAGGCAATCCAAAAAAATGAAACAGAATTACTCAACAATATTAAGTCTCTTAACGCTTCCAATATTGTTGAAAAAGCCCAGTCTGCGAATATTGATATGAGATCTGCAGAAAGACTACTCACATCAATTTCTGCTGACGATGTAGCAAAATGGCAGAAAGTCTTCACATGTGAATTCGACACTGACTGCGGCGATAATGGCAAGTGTGTTGAAGGCCCTACTTCTCCAGCATTTCCTAATGGCACTTTAAGCTGCGAATGTGACGATGGTTTCGTTAATAATCCTAAAACAACTGGAAATACAGCTAAGCCAGGTGAAGTGTGCAACTACAAACAGCTTCCATAGTTAACACAAACATTGCTTTCATGGTTTGTTGGCTGGACTGGTGCAGACTGGTTTAATGCAGCCAAAGCAAATCCAAACTATCTGGCAGCTGGAAGTATGAAGCTACTAGCAACACCAGCAGGTGCTGCTGCTGGTGCTTTAGTGGGTTCACTCTGTGGCGGTCGTGGCACTATTGGAGGTGCTGGTGTTGGCGCGAGTGTTGGTGGGGCAGCCCAAGTTGTATGGTCCCTCGTTGATGCAATCCGAATTACTGCCTCAACAACAAGTATGCCAGACGGTAACGGTGTACCTTTAAAACCTTTCTAATACTCTATTCCAAAACTTCGGTTGACTGAAGTTGAGTCACCTATCGCTGAGGGCTTTACATTCTCCTCGTAAAGTTCTCAGCATCTTCTGCTTAATAAATGTACTTAATAAGCTTGCAATACAATGTCTGAGTATTCAGTCACTTATTGGAACAAGCTACTTATGGGCTATATCGATTAAAATTTCGGTCACTTCAACCCTAATCCATTAATTTCAATTTGCCATCCAATCATCCAGCTTTTACTTTACTATTATTGATATCAAAATAATAATGTGGAGTTAAAAACGAAATGAAACTCAATGGTTTGGCATTTACTGCGCTTGGTCTACAAGGTGCTCTAGCTGCGCCGATCAAAAATGATCCTCTTAACAAAATTCAAAATACAACACTGACTCTAGTACCTCGTGCCGATAATCAAACCCTCGACATGAAAGGACTTCACTCAATATCATGGGAAGGCTTTCCAAAATACTCTCACATCTATGAGTGCAAAGCTGATGATGAGTGCGGCCCATTTGGTAGCTGTGTGCCCAACCCAAAAACACCAGAAATGCCGGCAGATATTACTGTTTGCAAATGCGAAGATGGCTATGTAAATGAGCCAAAGCCAAGCAATATTACAACACCAGATGAAGTGTGTAGCTATAAACAAAAAGAGCAGAAAAAGCAGGCCACAATTTCATGGCTTGCTGGTTGGTCTGGTGCTGATTGGCATACACTTGCGCGAGGTAATGCAGGATTCCATGCTATAGGCACAATTAAATCCTTACTCGGCCCTGCTGGTATTGTTACAGGTTTTTGTATTGGAGGGCATTATGGCGCAGTTGCAGGCGCTGTCATTGGTGGTGGCCCACAAGCCATGTGGTCACTGGTTGATGCAGTAAGAACAACTACAAGCGCACATCATTTTAAAGATGGTAATGACGTTCCGTTAAAGCCTTGGTAGGACAGTTTAAACAAAGAACACATATAAATAAGCCCTCAGAAATGAGGGCTTCAAAAATGACTGCCTACTCAGTTATTAAGTTAATCCTTCTCAAAGATATCCTGAAGCTCTTTACGCCCTTCTGAGGCAACCTCAATCAGTTTAGCAAGATCATCTTTATACTCCACAGCTTCAGCAAGCAATTGTTCGTCATGGATTCTAAACATATCAACCTTCTCCAGGGCTTGACCTTCTGTAAAGCCAAGTTCTTGCAAAGTAATTGCAGCCGCCTGCAAGCTACTTTCGAATGTTTCACGAATAATATGTCGAAGGCCTTCAGCATACAGCTGATAGGCATGTCCTCTATTACGAGCCCGGGCAATAATTTTCACATGAGGCCAATGCACTCGGACCTGATGCGCAATTTTGGTGATTGTTTTAGGGTCATCAAGCGCTAGAACGAGCAGTTTTGCTTCCGCAATACCTGCTGCTTCGAGGGTATCCATACGGGACGCATCGCCGTAAAAAATCTTATTACCAAAGCGACGAACAAAGCCGACGTGAGTTGCATCTTTATCAAGTGCCGTAAACGGTATATGGCTCGCAGTCATAATACGGCCAATAATCTGACCAAAACGCCCAAAACCACAGATAATCACCTCTGGCTCTTCATGATCAATAGAGTCATAGGTGTTTTCCCCTGCATTTTTTGGTTTTGAAACAAATTTCTTCACCAGCAATGCTACCGGGACTGTAAACAACATGGAGAAAGCAATAATTAAATTAATTTGCTGACTTAAATGAGCTTCAACTAACCCTTGGGCAGATGCTTGCGACAGAATAACAAAACCAAACTCACCGCCCTGACACAGCATCACACCTAAGAACAGGCTTTCTCGTAACGAGAATTTTTGAAACTTAAGAAGCCCCACAATCACCAAGGTTTTAACGCCCATTAATGCAAAAGCACCTAATAAAATAAACCATGGCTCTTGCAAGAAGAGCTCTAAATTCATTTGCATACCAACTGCAATAAAGAACAAACCTAGTAGCAAGCCTTTAAATGGCTCAATATCAGTTTCCAGTTGATGCCTGAACTTGGAGTTAGCAAGCAATAAACCAGCAATAAAGGCACCTAAGCCCATTGATAGACCAATGGCGACCATAAGCTCGGCAACACCAACAACAATAAGCAGTGATGCAGCAGTCATTACCTCACGATTCCCATAGTGAGCAATAATTCGAAGTAATGGGTTGAGAGCAAAGCGGCCAAATAAAATAACAGCAACTAAAACCATGGCTGTTACAGCTGGACTGCCAGAGGCAGCACTCTCATCGGCACTCAAACTACTCACAAGGAACAAGATTGGTACTACGGCTATATCTTGCAGCAGTAATATAGAAAAGCCCTGACGACCTAAAGGGGTTGGCAGAATTTCATATTCCGCCATCAGCTGCACAGCAAATGCAGTAGACGATAACCCAAGTGTGAGCGCTAAAATCCAAGCAATATCCCAATCTTTTGTGAGGAAAAATAAACCTACACAAATTAAACCAGCGGATATGAGTAATTGCCCTGTCCCTGTAATACCAACACTTTTACGCATCTCCCATAATTTGCGTGGTGCTATTTCAAGACCAATTAAAAACAGCAACATAATAACGCCAAATTCTGCAAGACTGAGCAATTTTTCTGGATCTGAAATTAAGGCTATTCCGCTAGGGCCAATGACAATACCAGCCACAAGATAACCAAGAATGGCACCTAAACCAATTTTTCTAAAAAGCGGCACACAAATAACAGCTGCTGACAAATAGATAATAGCGCTCTGTATCCATTCAGGATGAGGCATAAACAGTTCTCCCTTACTTCTAACCCGCACACTCAATCGCGAGAAACTTTATTTTATGTATTAAAATGGCAGTCATAATCCATCAATCTCATCATGAAATTGACCAGCTGGATTATTTAAGAATTGATATAAATGAACTTGGTTTAGATGTGAATTCGTAAAAGATGAATGCCCACATATTTTTCACCAAACTTTTTTGTTTACCCGCTGAGGCTTAAACTCTCAGTGATTTAAAAAAAGCTTGAATACTTACAGCATTAACCTTCAATCAGCAGTGCGATTAAAATTTAATAGAACCAAGTGTGTTATCTATTAATAACAGGTGAATTAAAAAGAATCAATAAAAAAGCCCCAATAAAGGGGCTTTTTTACGCTATGTTCTCTAGATAATTAGAGAAGCATACGGCGCGCATCACCCAGTAGCTTAGAAAGGTACTGAGAGAAACGAGCAGCATCAGCGCCATCAATCACTCTGTGATCGTAAGACAGCGATAATGGAAGCATGTTGCGTGGCGTAAATTCCTTACCATTCCATACTGGTTGCATCTTCGAACGAGACACACCAAGAATAGCAACTTCAGGCCAGTTCACGATAGGTGTAAATGCTGTACCACCAATACCACCTAAAGATGAGATTGTGAAACAACCACCTTGCATGTCTTTAGGACCAAGCTTCTTATCACGTGCTTTAGCACTCAAGTCCATGAGCTGTTGTGCAATTTCAACAACACTTAGACGATCTGCATTCTTGATAACAGGCACAACAAGACCATTTGGTGTATCAGCAGCAAAACCAATGTGGTAGTACTTCTTCATGATCAGTGTTTTACCATCTGAATGAAGTGATGCATTGAATTTAGGGAATGCTTTAAGCGCATGAACACTTGCTTTAATCATAAATGCAAGCATTGTGATCTTAACGCCCTGCTTCTTAAATTCTTCACCAAGACTCTTACGGAAGTTTTCAAGATCAGTGATATCTGCTTCATCAAACTGCGTCACGTGTGGGATGTTAACCCACGCACGATGCAGGTTTTGTGCAGACATTTGCTGGATCTTCGTTAAAGACACTTCTTCAACTTCGCCATGCTGACTGAAATCCATCTCTGGAAGTGCTGGAAGACCAGTACCACCAGCAGCGCCAGTTGCTTTTGGCTTGCTGAGCTCAGACTTCACGAATGCATGAACATCTTCTTTGAGAATACGACCACGTGGACCAGTAGCAGAAACAAGACCAAGGTTAACACCAAGCTTATTTGCTAAACGGCGAACAGCAGGGCCTGCATGAACATCGCTCGATAGATTCACATCAAGGCTATTTGTATTCAATGGCGCAGCAGGTGCAGCTGTTTGAGCTGGCGCAGACGCTTGCTGTGGTGCTGCAGCTGGAGCAGATGCTTGTTTTGGCGCTTCTTGTTGAGCAGGTTTTTCAGCAGGTGCAGATTTGGCACCAGCAACGCTGATCACAACAAATGGCTTGCCTTCGCTCACAGAATCACCAACGTTAACTTCATACTTCACAAGTACGCCGTCAGCTTCTGCTGGCACTTCAACTGTCGCTTTAGCAGACTCAAGTACAATAAGAGTATCGTCTTTTTTCACTTGATCGCCTGGCTTGAGAGAAAGCTCAATAACGTCTGCTGCATCACCGCCAATATCTGGAATATTGAAGGTTTGGTCTGCATTTGCAAGCACATCTACATCGCCTGTAGAAGCAGACTCAGGTGCGTCATGACGCTCTTCTGTGCCTTTTTCCATAACGCTATCAATGCCGTTTGCTTGATTGTCTGTAACTTCTGTTGTTTCAGAAGAACCGGAATCACTCGATTCGATTGTCATAAGGACATCGCCAGTTTTAAGCGACTGACCAACAGATGCGTGGATTTTTACGATTTTACCTGCAGCAGGTGATGGTACTTCTAGAGATGCTTTTGCAGATTCAATCACCACAAGAGAATCTTCTTCTTGGACGCTATCGCCCTCTTTTACCAAAATCTCTGCAATATCGACAGGATCGTCTGACCCCATGTCTGGGACGAGTACATCAGCCATTCAAGATTTCCTTTTGTTAATGCCCTTTATTCTTGAACCACTTTTTTGGTTTCAGTGGCTAAGTTCTTCATATGAACAACCAATGATTTAGTGCCCAAGGGTAATTGAGTTTTAAATCATCGGTGGTGATAACGCTACGCCAATGTATGGCAAGGTAGCGTTATCAAGTTCTCAATTAAGCGTATTGTGGATCAACTTTGTTTGGATCAATGTTGAAGCGCTCAATTGCATCTTGCACTTTCGAACGACCGATTACGCCTTTATCAGCTAGAGAGCTTAGAGCTGCAATCACGATAAAGTAACGGTTCACTTCGAAGTGGTGACGTAATTTTTCACGGCTATCACTGCGACCGAAACCATCAGTACCAAGTGCTGTAAAATGGTTTCTTACAAATGGTCTAATTTGATCTGCATGAATCTTCATGTAATCAGTTACAGCAATAACTGGCACTTTTGGAGATGCATTTAGGCAATCAGACACATAGGCTGTTTTGCGAGTTTCAAGCGGGTTAAGCATATTCCAACGCTCAGCAGCTAGACCATCACGACGTAGCTCTGTGAATGAAGTCACACTCCATAGATCAGATTCAACATCGTAGATGTCTTTAAGGAGCTCAGCAGCTGCAACAGCTTCTTGAAGAATAGAGCCTGAACCTAATAGGTGCACGCGAGCTTTGGAATCAGCTTCTGCTGCTTTAAGCTTGTACATACCTTTGATAATGCCTTCTTCAGCGCCTTCTGGAAGTGCTGGATGCTCATAGTTCTCGTTGAGCGTTGTAATGTAGTAGAACACGTTTTCTTTGTTCTCAACCATACGCTTAAGACCGTTATGAACGATAACAGCAAGCTCATAGTTGTACGCTGGATCATAAGCAACACAGTTTGGAATTGTGGATGCCATAAGATGAGAGTGTCCATCCTGGTGTTGTAGACCTTCACCGTTAAGTGTTGTACGACCAGATGTACCACCAACCATGAAACCACGTGCTTGTAGATCACCAGCAGCCCATGCTAAGTCACCAATACGTTGGAAACCAAACATTGAGTAGTAAATGTAGAATGGAATCGTTGTAAAGCCGTAGTTTGCATAAGATGTTGCAGACGCAATCCAAGAAGACATAGCACCAGCTTCGTTGATACCTTCTTCAAGAATACGGCCTTTAATATCTTCCCGGTAGTACATAACGCTACCAGCATCTTCTGGCTTGTAAAGCTGACCAACGCTTGAGTAGATACCAAGCTGACGGAACATACCTTCCATACCGAATGTACGAGCTTCGTCTGGCACGATTGGCACAATACGATCGCCAATGTCTTGCTGCTTCACAAGTGAGCCCATCATACGAACGATGCCCATTGTTGTGGAGATTTGACGGTTACCAGTACCTTCAAGTAGAGGACCGAACACACCAAGCTCAGGTACTTTAATTTCATCTTCACGATTCGCATTACGCTTAGGCAGGTAACCACCTAGTGCACGACGGCGGTCATGCAGGTAACGCATTTCTGCAGAATCATCGGCAGGCTTGAAGTATGGAAGCTTTGGAAGATCTTCATCACTCACAGGAATGTTGAACTTGTCACGGAACTCTTTCAAGCTCTCTAGATCAAGCTTCTTGATTTGGTGAGTTTTGTTTTGCGCTTCGCCAGCACCAGTACCATAACCTTTAACAGTTTTCGCAAGGATAACAGTTGGAGCACCTTTATGGTTTACAGCTTGATGATACGCAGCATAAACCTTGTATGGATCGTGACCACCACGGTTTAGATTTTCGATATCTTCATCTGTGTAATCTTTCACAAGCTCTGCAAGTTCTGGGTACTTATTAAAGAAATGCTCGCGAGTATAAGCGCCACCATGAGTTTTAAAGGCTTGGAATTCACCATCAACGCACTCTTCCATACGCTTACGAAGAACACCTGTCTTATCTCTTTCAAACAGTTGATCCCAATGACGACCCCAAACAACTTTAATAACGTTCCAGCCAGCGCCACGGAACACGCCTTCAAGTTCTTGAATAATTTTAGCGTTACCACGAACAGGACCATCAAGACGTTGTAGGTTACAGTTAACAACGAAAATAAGGTTATCAAGCTTTTCACGACCAGCAAGAGAAATAGCACCTAAGCTTTCTGGCTCATCTGTTTCACCATCACCTAAAAATGCCCAAACTTTTTGGTTTTCGTCTGAAAGCTTACCTTGGTTTTGAAGGTATTTAGCAAAACGTGCTTGGTAGATTGCTTGGATTGGACCGAGACCCATAGATACAGTTGGGAACTGCCAGAATTCAGGCATTAACCATGGGTGAGGATAAGAAGAAAGGCCTTGGCCATCGACTTCACGACGGAAGTTGTCAAGCTGTGCTTCAGAAATACGACCTTCTAGGAACGCACGAGCGTACATACCTGGAGATGCGTGACCTTGGAAATAAATAAGGTCGCCAGCATTTTCTTCGTTTTGACCTTTGAAGAAATGGTTAAAACCGATTTCATAAAGAGTCGCACTTGATGCGTATGAAGAAATATGACCGCCTAGCTCGTCATCATTATTCATGTTTGCACGCATAACCATTGCTAGCGCGTTCCAACGAATCATAGAACGGATACGACGCTCAATGAATTGGTCGCCTGGTAATTTTGGCTCATTTTCAGGACGAATGGTGTTCTTGTATGGCGTTGTTAAATTCTTTAAGTTAACACCGCTCGTGCGGGCAGCTTCTGTTAGCTTTTCTAACAGGTAATATGCTCTCTCAGGTCCTTCACGCTTTAATAAGGACTCAAAGGCTGCCATCCATTCTTTTGTTTCTTGTGCGTCTTCGTCACCGTAATAATTTTCTATGGTCATACACTTCCTCGTGCTTTCTCAAGGTTTACAGCGACCTCTCTTGCCGTCATGGGTAATCAGGAAGAAAGATCAAACTTATATTGTGGCCAGTTTCAAACCAACAGATTTATGTTGGGTTTCATGGTATTGCGTCAACCAGCCGTGATCTGAAGGGATATCTACAGACGTCTGCACCAGTTATAAAAAAAAGCGCTTCATGATAACACAAAATAAATAATGCTTTAAAGCATTGACGTGGCTGAGTAATTTCGGTATCCGTCCATGTCTGAACAGGCCTACCATCTGATTCTGCCCTCACTGAGATCGAAACCCACCATCATTGGCATCATTTCAACCTCACTCAGTATATGAACTTAAGGCCTCTTGTTCAGGCAACAAAGCTGTTCAAAGGTGTTGGTTTCATTGGCCTTGGATTACCTACAAAACTTTGAACTAGGTCTTAAACGTGAATTGCAAAAGAACCAAACTCTGTCTCAAGTTAATACGAGATCGTCAAATTCAAACACCTGAATAGATGAATTTGATAGCTACGTCAAGAGCTGTTTTTTTGCCTCACACCTCAGACTGGTGACATTATCAGGCTCTAAGCCCCATAAAATCATCACTTCAGCAATAAGGGTCTAATTGATCAACAATTTTAATTTTCTGACTAAAAAACTCAACTATTACCATAATAGATAAAATACTATTTTCATTTTTGACTGCTTTTTTATGGCAAGGCAAACCATTTTTTGAAAGACAAGAGCATATCAAGAGGGCTTTTGCCCTTTTATTCTTTGCCTTTACTTATTAAGCCATTTATAATCCTATCTTTATGCGCCTTAAGTGCTACTCTAAATCAAGAATAAAGCAGTGTAGCCCTTGAAATTAACGCAAAAGAACCCATTGATAGTCTTACGAAAAGACTAAAACTCATAGATGAAATAGAGACAATCACATGCGAATGGACCAAAACGCCTTTAACCAAGGACTCATCAACTTTATTGAAGCCTCACCAACGCCTTATCATGCAACAACATCCATGACAATGGTGCTTGAGCAAGCTGGCTTTATTGCCCTTGATGAGAAAGACGAATGGGATATTGAGCTTGGCGGCCGTTATTATGTGACTCGTAATGACTCAAGCCTTATTGCCTTCCAAATGGCAGAACGATTCGATATCACAGATGGTATTCGCATGGTCGCTGCACACACGGACAGCCCTTGTCTTAAACTGAAGCCAAAAACACTTTATGCCAAAGAAGGCTATCTTCAGTTTAATGTTGAAGTTTACGGCGGAGCCCTTCTTGCACCTTGGTACGACCGTGATTTAGGTGTTGCTGGTAAAGTATGGTTTATCAACAAAGAAGGCGAACGCGTTTCTGACCTTATTACCATTGCTAAACCTGTAGCAATTATTCCAAGCCTTGCAATTCATCTTGATCGTGAAGCAAATCAAAACAAAACGATCAACGCTCAAAACGACATTAGCCCTGTGCTTGGTCTTACAATGGGTGAAATTGAAGATAAATTTGATTTCGAAGACTTGCTTGCACAAGCACTTACGTCTCAAGGCCATGAAGTTGAGCAAGTGCTTGACTATGACCTTAGTCTTTTCGATATTCAAAAGCCCGGCATGGTAGGTGCAAACCAAGACTTTATCGCCTCTGCTCGCTTAGACAACCTACTTAGCTGCTACACAGGCCTACTCGCTCTTATGAATGCCGATCGCGACCTCTCATGCATGCTGATTTGCACAGATCATGAAGAAGTTGGTAGCAAAAGCTTCCCTGGAGCAGATGGTGACTTCGTTGAGAAAGTGCTTCGTCGCATTACACCTGATGTCAACATCAACAGCCGCCTGATCGCAAACTCCATGATGGTGAGCACTGATAATGCACACGCGGTTCATCCAAACTTTGTTGGTAAGCATGATCATTTACACAAGCCACAAATGAATAAAGGCCTTGTTGTGAAGACAAACGCCAACCAGCGCTATGCGTCTTCCAGCGAAACACAGTCCATCTTTAAGGCAATCTGCTTAAAAGAAGGTTTGCCAATGCAGTATTACAACCACCGTAATGATTTACCTTGTGGTTCAACAATTGGCCCAATGTCTGCTGCTAAATTGGGTATTCGCACATTAGATATTGGTGTGCCTACGCTTGGCATGCACTCTATTCGTGAGCTTGCAGGTAGCCAAGATGCCTACTCAATGTATTTAGCACTCACTGCATTTTGCGATACGCAAGATTTATAATTCTTTAATAATCGAATTATAAATAGAGCATCAAAAAAGCGAGGTGTCACCTCGCTTTTTTATAATTTAAGCCAATTTAATTTTCATTAATTGGCTTTTTTCTCTTGTGCTGCATCTAAAGCATCTTGTGCTTTATGTAATAAGTCTTCATGAGTCATATTTGGCATCGGCAATGTAGAAGCCACACCCATATAAACTTTTAAAATACCATCTTTGCCTAAATCTAAACCATGTAAATGCTCAAGTAAAGATTCTGCTAAACGTCTTGAATTGGCAATATCTGTGTTTGATAAAAGCACGGCAAAACGATTTGCAGATACTTTACCAACCAAGTCTCCTGGGCGTCTCGAATAACGCTGCAACTCTGTTAATACTTTATCTAGCTGACCATGCTCTGTCAGCTTTTCAACGGACACACCTAAATGAATCATAATTAATGACACACTTTGACGAGCACGAAAAGCACGCTGCCACTCATTTGAGAAAAAGCGCATAAAACTTGTGTTGTTCGCAAGACCTGTTTGCGTGTCCAGCACCACAAGCTGGCGAGCACGCTCTGTTTCTTTCGGCGCATTTGCAGCTTTTGCAGATGAACCGGCAAAGCGTTGCAAATAATCTCGGCGGTGACCATCTTCAGACCACACCCAAAATGCACATGCCGTAATCGCCATAAGCGCAAAAAGGAAGTTAAGGGTCATCATGTCTGCAGAAAACCAGCTTAATCCTGCTGCCACCATCACAAAACCAAGGGTAGGCATTTCCATTGGCGCACGTACGGCCATGGCTAAAATGCTCAGACTGTACACAGCAAACCCAAGGGTTGCTAGCTCAAAACTCTGCGATTGCTTAAAACTGGCAGCCCCTAATGCCCATGTATTATTCGCCATATCCATTGCCAGGAAATAAGTCGAACACCCCATGCATGCAGCTAAAAGCACTAAATAGACTTGGGTAAAGAGGTTAATGGCTTGCGACTTATGCAACATAAGCCCAACACCAAGAACAGCAAAGCTTGGTAAAAGCCATTGCATTTGCTTTAAACTAGCACCAAGCACAAGGCTAAAAGCACCAAAAACAATAACGAGCAATGCATTTAATACCAAGGTTTCAGCCAGTGCTTGAGAGCGTTTACTTTCAGACTCTGCTACATAAGCTTGCTCTAAAGGTAATGGAAAACGAGCATAGATAAATCGCTTTTCGTTCAGCACCTTCGATACAAAACGATCTTGCTCAATATTAGTAAAGAGATCATGATTCTCAATCACGATTGATCCTCGCCCTGCTTTCGCTCGTAAATCTGCATTATTCATTAACACTCTCACCTAAAGTCAAAAAAGCAATCCATTGTTAGGTGTACATACCATAGGGTAAGATCCTAAGAAAGCCGAAAATTATTTCTTAATCTTTAAACATTACATAAATTATAGATGCTGATACGCATATTGCCCGTGCTTATGGCAGTTTACGTAGCTGAAGTTCCTGTTTTTCCCCAATAAAGTGAGACCAATCCTTGTGAGCTAACATATGAAGCACTTCATCGAAGACTTTTGGAGCACTAAAGAGGTAACCCTGACCATAATCACAGTCAATATCCATGATAGAAAAAAGCTGTTCTGGCGCTTCAATACCTTCGACCACATTACGCATACCAAGGCCTTTAGATAAATTAGCAATAGAAATTACAATTGCTAAGGCATTTTTATCATCAGGAATTGATCGTAAAAAGGCTTGGTCAATTTTCAGTACGTCGAATGGGAATTTCGTTAAATAGCTAAAAGAAGAATAACCTGTACCAAAATCATCAAGTGCAATACTGACACCAATGTCTTTCATGGTATGGAGCATTTGCAAAGCATGATCTACGTTTTTCATGATAATACTTTCGGTAATTTCAAGTTCAAGCTTTTCAGGTTTAATCCCTATTTCATGAATGGTTTCACTGACAATATCTGTAAAAGAAACTTGGCTAAATTGTCGAGGCGAAATATTTAACGCCATACTTACATCATGATAGCCAGCATCCTCAAGACGGCCTAAATCAATACAGGCTTGACGTAGCACAAATAATCCGAGCTCTTCAATCAACCCTGTTTCTTCTGCAATTGAAATAAATTCATTAGGCGGAATAAGACCTTTTGTAGGATGCTGCCAACGCACCAATGCTTCAAAGCCTTTTATTTTTAATGAGTCTAAGCAGACCTTAGGTTGATACACCAAAAAGAAATCTTCATTTTTTAAACTAGAACGTAAATCTTTTTCAAGTTCAATTCGCGCACGAGCTTTAATCATCATTTCTGAGGTGAAATATACACAAGATTCATTTTCTTGCTGTTTGGCATAGCTTACTGCAGATAAGGCAGCGTCAATCATCCCCGAAAATGTATTTATTTCATCGGATAAACAAGCTACACCCAAAGTACAAGATAAAAAGATACTTGTGCCATGAATGGTAAATGGCGGTGCAATTAATGTTTGTATATCCTTACACAGCTGTTGCAGCGCATCTTCTGTGCCAAATTGCTTACTAAAGAAAATAAATGAATTATTATCAACACGAGCAACTATATCGCTTTTTTTACGAGAAGTATGATTAACCAAAGTATCATTAGCAAACACTTGAAGCTTATCAAGCATTTTAATGGACTGCCCCGCTCGATTTAAACGGTTCGCCACTCGACGCATTAATTCATCACCAATATCTTGGCCAAATGAGTCGTTCACACGGGAGAATTGGTTTAAGCTCAAGCAAATGACGGCAAAAGGATTATCAGCATCAATCATATTGACTGGTAAACGATCCCAGTACTCTTTCATAAAGGCACGGTTTGGTAAAAGTGTCAGCTGATCATAAAAAGCCATCTCATAGATTTTTTGTTCAGCTTTTTTACGTTCAGTAATATCTTGAATTGTGCCTATAGCACGAACATAGCGCCCACCTTCGGAAACAAATATATCACCTTGATGAAATAAAACTCGCTCCTCACCTGTAGAAGTACGTACACGGTGACGAATAGTAAAAGGCTGACGAGACTGGAGAAGATCACCAAAGGCTTTAGCCACCATTGGCAAATCATGAGGATCAACATGAGCTAACAAATCAGAATAACTCATTGGTTGCTCATCTTTAATATCAGGCTTCCAACCAAGCAATTCAGCACTATAAGGCTCGATATCAATACTATTATCTTCAATATTTAAAGACCAGTAACCTAATTTAGCAATATGCTGCGCTTGCACCAAGGAACTTTGCTGCTGCATAAACTGTCTTAGAGAATCATGGTTACGCAACATGTATTTAACACGATGAGCGAGCAATAAATAATTAATTGGTTTTGAAATAAAGTCAGTGGCGCCAGCGTCGTATGCTTTATTAACAGACTCAACTTCATCGTTGGCTGTCATCATTAAAATAGGAACGCAGTGCATGCCATGTTCATTGCGAATATATTCGCACACTTGGTAGCCATTCATAAAAGGCAAGTTAACATCTACCAAAAAGGCATCTGGATGATAATCTGTCAGTAAATCTGGTAACTCTTGTGGGCTCTCGATGCATTTCACATCAAACCCTTCAGCTGAAAGCAGATCCTCTGCAGCAAGTCTGATTGTAGGGTCATCATCTATTACAAGTAATGATACTTTTTTCTGATGCCCTTGAGATATAAGCTTAGTCACAAGTCATTGTCTTCCAATACAACCATCTATTGGCTTGAACATTATTATTGTCATAATAGTTTCAAGTTCTCGTGACGTGTAATTATTGTTATACACGTTAATTTAATGTTAGGAAGAAATCACAAGACTGGCAAACCAAGCCCCCATTTTTGCCGCCACCAGTAACAAAAGGCAATAACTGCCGTTTTTACGGCTATTTTAGTCATTAAGCCCCATAAAATCTGATAAGCTCATTATATATACTCATTAAAGACAAATAATAAAAGCCTTCACCTACCGTCTGCTGTACTGATAGAGTCATTACTTTTATAGCCAACCCTATGATACACTTTAGGTAACTTCTTCTTTAAGGAAAGACGCTTTTAAGTCACATCAATACATACACTTTATTGATGTCTTTTGGCTCATCATTGAGACATTCACTTTAATGACAAGCTAATCTGTGCATACTTAATACATAGACACGAAGCGGTTATCACACATAGCTGATATGCCTTCTTAAACCGCCGCCCAATAAAGGATTACGAGATTCTATGAGTTTATTTAGTTTTCAACCTCGTTTAAAGCTGACGACAGCCTGTATTATTGCATCACTCTCAACATCTTTTGCTGGATCTGTTTTTGCAAATGTTGACCAGCTACATGCACCTGATCACTTCGACACAATCAGGCCTGAAGCTGTGCATAGCGATACGCTCAAATCGATAATGCAAAGCCTTAATTACGACCACTTTAGGCAAATCAAAGTGAACGATCAGTTTTCTAAACAGGTATTTAGCCATTACTTAAGTGCTCTTGATCCTTTAAAACTGCACTTTACTCAAGAAGACGTTCAAAAATTTAAAAAATATGAAAATCAGTTTGACGATGTCATTAAATCAGGCAAGCTCGATATTCCTTTTACGATTTTTAATTTCTACAGAGATAAATCAGCAGAGCGCTTCACTTATATGCTGAATCATATTGATGATCAAAGTGTGTTTGACTTTACACAGGATGAAACGCTTAATATTGAGCGTGAAGAAGGCCAATATGCAAAGGACCAAAAAGCCCTTGAGACAATTTGGCATAAACAGCTCAAAGAATCAGCTTTAAGACTTTCACTCGCAGATAAAACAACAGAAGAAATTAAAGACCTTCTGAAACGGCGCTTTACGGCCAAGCTTAATTACCTAGCCCAGACCAATCCGGAAGATGTTTTCCAAGGGTTTATGAATACTGTTACAGAACTCTATGATCCTCACACACAATATTTATCACCTCGAGCATCAGACAACTTCAATATTAATATGTCTCTATCCTTAGAAGGTATTGGTGCGGTACTCCAAACAGAAGATGAATATACAAAAGTCGTTCGACTCGTCCCTGGTGGTCCAGCAGATCAATCAGGACAAATTAAACCTCTTGATAAGATTCTTGCCGTTGGTAGTGATCCAAAAGATTTAACAGATATTGTCGGCTGGCGTATTGATGAAGTTGTATCACAAATCCGTGGACCGAAAGGCACAGATATTTATCTTGAAGTGCAAAGTGCTGACAGCAAAACCAAAGTTACCAATATCATTAAAATCACACGAAATACTGTAAAGCTTGAAGATCAAGCTGCCCGAAGCGACATTTTAAAGATTAACCGTGGTGATAAAGAATACTCAATGGGCGTTATTGAAGTACCTGCATTTTACGCAGACTTTAGCGGTCGCAGCCAAGGCCAAAAAGATTATCGTCGAGTATCAGATGATGTTGAGCGCATCCTCAATACACCCGAAATGAAAATGGCAGATGGTATTATTATCGATTTACGTGCTAACGGTGGCGGTTCACTGCAGGAAGCAAATCGTTTAATCGGCCTCTTCCTAAAAACTGGTCCGACCGTGCAAATTAAAAACACACGAGAGCAAGTCAGCCTTAACCGTGATTCAGACCCTAAGATTGCATCAAATCAACCAATTGTTGTTTTGATCGATCGACTAAGTGCATCCGCTTCTGAAATTTTTGCAGGTGCAATTCAAGATTACCAACGAGGTATTGTCTTAGGCTCTCGCAGTTTTGGTAAAGGTACTGTGCAAATTTTACGAGCATTAGATCATGGCCAGTTAAAAATGACCCATGCGAAGTTTTATCGTATTTCTGGTGAATCGAACCAACATCAGGGGATTATTCCTGATATCGAGATGGTTTCCAGCTACGATCCTTCAGAAGTTGGTGAAAGTGCACTTGAAAATGCCCTCCCTTGGGACACGATTAAGCCAGCACAGTTCAAGCCATTTTATAACCTTGACCCTATCAAGCCTCTTCTTTCAGAGCGCCATTTACAACGTCTTGAAGGCAATATTGATTACCAATATCTTGTTAATCAAACAGATCTACTTCAAGAGCTTCGGGATGATTCTGTCGTGCACTTAAATAAACAGGCTCGCTCACAGGAAATGCATGATCTTGAAGCCAAACGCCTCTCACTTGAAAACAACCGCCGTAAGGCCAAGGGTGAAGATGAGTTTAAGACTTATGAAGAATTTGAATCTTATGAGTCGAAAAAGAATGAAAAAGAAGCAGATCAAATCGTCAAAGCAGATGATGTGGTTCTTATGGAAGCAGGACAGGTACTTGCTGATATGATTGATCTTGAGAGAGATAATGTACTTGTCTCAAACATGAACACTGAAGAGAACACAAGCCTCTTAGATTTCTTCGGTGAGATTCTCAACTAAGAGATCTTCAGGCCAAAAAAAACCGCTTCAAGAGCTAACACCTATCAGTTAAGGATGTTTAGATTTCACAGGGTAGCGTGTTTTACTGATGCGAACGGTCCTTGATTTGGGCCGTTTTTTTCGATCGGGCAAAATAAAACGCTTTACTTTTGCCCTCATCGACCTTAGTTTTTTAGGAATACTGCCTGGGGCTGCAATTGAGCACCACATTAATTCATCCTGAATATATCGCAATGCCATAATAAAGCTTATTCTTAAAGGAGACACTCCTGCTTCTTGAGCAATCCGACTTATTTCTACTCGGATTAAATTGTAAGCGATAAGAATGCCCCAAATTTCTTGAATAACACCTTCTACCGACTGGCTTCGCAGTAATAATTCATTCTCGAGCATATGCTGTTTTATTTCGCCATAACTATTTTCTATTTCCCATCGTTCAAAATAAACGTTAAAGATTTCATCAGCTTTATAATCTAATGAGATGAGAGATGTTAATATTCCTGTAATATGTTTTTTTTGGCTTTGTTCCTCACAGAGAACAAGCCGTGCTTGCCATGTTTCAGGTAAGGTTGGATCTATTAAACGCGCATGCTTCGATACTTTCATTTCAACGATATAATCTGTTCCTTTCTTATCGAGTTGTGAAACAATTTCATAACGTGTATTTGATTTAATAGGGATCATCCAGTGACTTGTTGAGTGTTGCCTTTGCCAATTAATCATAAGATCTGCACTTAAATAGCATCGATCAAAAATGGTTAAAGAATTATCTGGAATTGATTTTATGAGCTCTTTTGCATAATTAATTTCGCCAGTTGAGCTTGGGCCAAAAGCAACATCATGCAGCAATCGACTTCTTAGTGAGCATAATGCACAAAGTCTGACAACTGGGTATTCAGTATGTTTTGTTTTACTGTATTGCACGTATTTAAAATGCTCAGCAAGTGCTTGATTGTCATGGACTCGCAGCTGAGTCCCATCGACAGAAAAGAGCTGAAGATTATTCCAAGTGTCAGTTTCATCTTCAGATTGTATCCAATGCTTGGCCGTTAAATTAAATAACGCCTGTAATGGTTCGGCAGTTAATCGCTTTCGCGCCTGAGGGATAGCACTTGGAGCAACCGTATCGCCATCAGAGTTGACTAGTTGTAGATCCAGCTTGTCCAAAACTTCTGCAATTGATCGATCTCTATACAGGCCTATACCAATAACAAGCCAAACAACAAGCTCAGCAGGAAGCTTGCGTCTTCTCATGCTGGCTTTATTAGTGCTCGAAAGCGCCTGCTGAATCCACTCCAAAGGAAGTTCTTGCTGAAATGTGCTTAGCGTGTCGGGAGCAGCAAGATCATTTACATCAGAAAGCCATTGATTCAACATAAAAACACCTTCAAACTGAATATTTGAAGGTGTTTATATACTATTAGAGTCGGTTTGTAACTGGTAACCTTCTTAACTGATAGGTGTTAGCTTCAAGAGCGGTTTTTTTGGCTTCATAGGGTTAAAAATCGACCCTATAGACTAAGAGCACTGCAATCAGCGCAGACAAAAGTAATACGCTATTCCACAGTCGAATAAAAGTTGTTTTAAACTCGATCCCCTCATCTATATATGGTGAACTTGTGATTAAAAAATATGAAAGCGAATAGACTCGATACTTTGAACTCATCATCATTTTAGAATCAAGCAACAGTCGGCTCCAAAACTCCAAGCTTTTAATCACAATAAGGGCAACAGCCACTAGCAAACCAAAAGCAAATAGATGAATTGCAAAATCAACTAACTGAATCATCACACTGATACCCTTATAGATCTAAGGCTCTTAAAGGCACCCTATGTGCCATTATTGAGATGTGATGATTCTATTCAATCTAGCTATTTTTTAGCAAGTCAAAAATACAGAATAACAGCATATTTACTTTTCTCCTTTTGGCTCTGGCTTCTGTGGCTCTATTAAAACTGGCTTTTGCTGAAGCAATTTAATTGCCATAAAGAACCAGCTTACAAGCCTTGAGGCTAACCAGAGAGACCAAAGAAGCATTAAACCCGAAAAGACCCACTGTGGCAGGGCTATATAGCCAGCACTCGGCGTTTGTCCTTGAGGAGCGTAATCACTATACCAACGTAATACATGCGCTGAAGACTGATAACCACTAATTTGCATATCAGGAGTCGATAGCAAACCGACAGGTATAACCATGACCAATACAAAACCAGTTAAGAGCGTTAGTGCAATTACAGCCACTTGAATGCCGCGGAAACGGCTAGGCGCCATTGGTCGATCTTCCGACATACGATGCTGCCACCAACCAAATACAAAGGCCCATAGTGCAAATGGAATCAGTGAAAAATAAAACAGTGTTGAAGTGCCTACCCCAATTAAAAACCAATCACTGACTTTGACTGGCAACTTAAATGATAAACGACGCTGAACAACAACCAACACCAGTGCACCAAGAAGAAATGTTGTTAAAATGCCCCAATAGAGCACAGCGGGCCCAAGCAAAGGCCCCTGAGCATGAAGAACCCAACGAGATTGCAATGGCTTCATTTCAAGATTTATATTCACCAGTGGCAGTGAAGATTGAATCTGAGGCATAGTTTGAGAAAAACCATCTTCACTTGGTGCAAACCAATCCACCTCAAGGGTAGATTGGCCTGACATAAGAGAAACCAAAACACTTTGCCCTTGAGCATCATAAAGCCGTTGGCCATTTAAACGCACCTGATCCAGCTCAGCATTTTCCGGCAACTCTAAGCTGTACTCACCAGGACTTGCAGCTTTAAGCATAATAGAAAGATGATAAGTATTTTTACTTTCACCTTCTATACCTTGTAGTTTTAAACTTTCAATACTTTGCGATGCAGCAATCTTCCCTTCAGGTCTTGTAAAATTAAGTTGGACTTGCTCACCAGGCTTAGGCCTCCACATTTGTTCTGGTAGACCATTAGGCTCTGGAGCCAAACCATTAGATTCAACTTGCCACAAACGCCCTGCTGCAACTTGCCATATTTCGTAATAGTGCTGCCCCTGACCAGCTTGAAGCTTAAGCGCAGCCGTAGGTGATAATTCTGAAGACCAACGTACAAGCCCTTCACCCTGCTGAAATTCAATAAGAGCAACACCGTCTTTCGACTTAATACTCGTTCTCGGCTTCTCGCCTTCAATCAATGGAATTTCTACGCGAAAGGCGTTCGTTTCAGGTGCAATTCTTCGCACTTCTGTTTGCACCCGCCAGCGCACACCAAGATCAAGTCGCCGTGTCACCTGCACAAATACTGGCGCTCTTAAGGATTTTTGCTGCATTTCATCAACAGTATCTGCCCCCCCCTGAGCAGTCGCGGGCTGCTGTATACGCTCAAAGCTCATACTTGAAACATAGGTCGATGCTTCACTTGGGCGTTCTAAACGCCAGCCATCCAAATTAACATTTAAATGATGCAGTGGGTCAGGCAACACAAACTTCATCAGATCAGCTTGGTCTAATTCGCCAGACATGGTTAATTGATGATGGCCAGCTGTCACCCGTAAATAGACGTCATTCTTCACTTTACGAAGCTGTGCTCTTGCATCAACACCATCAAGTGTGATGACTTGCGGCACCCAATTTTCACTTTGAAGCACAGGAATAAAAGTGTCTTGAACCACGTCTAACGCGAGACTGATATCCAACTGTTCCTGTGTCATTTGCCATTCACCTTGATTAAAGCTAAAGCAAGACTCAGTACATCGAGTTTTGGACTGCATGTCAGATTTCAGGTTTTCAAGCTGTTGATCAGTTAAAGGCGTAGCAGCAAATGCGTCCGAATGAGGCATCGCTAAAGACAACACGCCAAAGATTAATACGGTTGCCACCTCTGGTGAACCTTTTAAAGGTTTTAGACTTATATTGCGGAAAATATCTTTTAATGCACTGCGCCATGCTAAATATAAGCTTGTGTAAAGCCCAAGCAATGCCAGCATACTTAACAATGCGGTCATCAACGGGGTCAATAAGTAGAGTTTGAGGCTTTCATCTTCCGTTACATTGGACGCACTAAAAAGACGATATTGTCGCCATTGCCACTCAGGCAAACCTACACCTGTTTGAATAAAATCATTTTCACCATATTGCTCCAAAGGCGCTTCTTTAAGACGGGGTGACGCCATATAACTTACACTTTCTAAAGCCATAGGTGCAGGCATGGAACGATGCTGCATCTGGCTGTCTTGTAACATGTCCACTGATGATTCTGCATAGTGCTTACTCTCTTGCTTATTAACATGCTCAAGTTGCGGATAAATGCTTTGACGTATTTCAATCATTGAAACCTGTGCAATATTAATAAGGAATATAAAGGCTAAAACAGCAACACATCCCAGTGAAAGCACCTGTAAACGTTCTTTAAGTTCCTGGGATAACTTGACGACAATCATTAATCCTATCCAAATAAAGGCAAGTTCAGGATAAGACTGATAAAACACAATTGCAAAAAGAGCTGTTGCGATACTTGGCACCAAGCCTAGAGTCTTATAGGTAATAACGATGGCAAACAAAAGAACAAAAATATCCCAAAGCTGCCATTGGCTTATCCATGCATTGCTGCCTTTGTCCGAGGTTGCCAATAAACGCCAGCCTGGTGGCACATTTAAAGTAGCCGTTACAGTCTCAAATGGAAGCTGCCAACCTGTTTTTGAAATCTCTCCTGTCTGCGGCCAAAGACTAATAGCATTAAAATGTAATGCTTGTTCACGTACTTCAACGCCATCAGCGCCATTTTGCTGGGTAATTAATAAAGCTTCATCACTCTGAGCTCGCTGGAGCTCCCCTTGCGGGCTTAGATTTAAACGCCACGGAGCTGCCATTGTGCCACTTATCGTATCTTCAGCACTTAAATGATCGCCAGAAAAGTTTAACCAGAGCTGTCGATTTAAAGTCAGTGAAGGCTTGCTTTCAGATTGATGGACTTCTGAAAAATTCATTGTAAGACCTTGCTGGTCCGTCACTTTATAACTGGGCATATTTTGCCATGCTGTTGGCATTTCAACCTGTACAGCATCAACAGCAACCCCTTTAATACGAACTGTATTTTGCATATCTCGATCAATAGCCCAATATTCAACATTCGGTAATTGATCACGCTGCATGAGAGGTTGAATTTCATCTGTTGATTGAGTAAATCGACTTCTCAAACGAAGCCAATGCTCCCCTTGGCGTACTTGAACGCTATAACCACCATTGGATTTAAAAGCGACAGGTAACTGGCTATTAAATGATACTTTTTCAGTACCAGGCCACTCAATAGATGGTAAATAGAGTGTTCGCGACTCACCTGAAATTTTTAATCGGACCCAAGTGTTTAAATACTGCGGATACCCTTGCGAAAGCTGGCGGTAAATGGCAATTTCTTCTGTATTATCAACTTTACTGACAGTATGACTTGCTGCTGATAAAAGTATTTTATTATTCACTCGTCGCCATGAGTATTTATCCGCAAGACGAGGCGAAAGTGCTACAGCAATAAAAGCAATGCTCTCATCCGCTGGTAATGATTCGGGCAACTCATCCCAAACAAATCGACCAGAAATCTTATAGTGGCCTGCTTCTAGCTTTGCTGTAGGTTCACCTTTTGAGCTACGACCGAGTGTAAGGGCTTTTGGACTTTGATTTTTAGACTCAATCATCACACCTGCTGGCCAAAGATTATCTTTGCCTGGCAGTACTACTTCGCCTTGAGATTCAAGTGAAACCCAAAGCTGAAACTCCCCCTGCTTTTCTTGAAGAGAGATCTGTAAATAGCCTGGCCACACACAATTTGAAGTATCCATACACTGCCACTCAGGATGCTGTGTATGCAGCCACTGCTCCCATGGTTTTAAAAAATCTGGTGTTGTTGGCGCTGCTATTAGAGACTGAGCTATGCATAGCAAGAAGATAAAACACCAATATATTTTTTTGAAGTTCATGAAGAGCCCTTTTTTAAATTCGAAAATTATTCCATTTCTATCTTATATATTTGATACATATTAGCTCATAAAAAATTAACTCTTAATTAAAAAGGCGCAAATCCATCATGAGTCGCTTTAATGTGCCTAAAAATCCAACAAAATAAATAAAAAAAGATAACGTGCTAATTATAAAAAATTAAAGATAATAAAAAAGCGAGCTTATGCTCGCTTTTTTATTGTCTTTCCTATTAAACACTGACCTGCTGGCTTGGTTTAAATGGCTCTGGTGCATCAACTTCTGCCAAGGCATGTCCTGTTTGCATATTTGGTACTTTATTTGGCGATCGAAAGGACTGAGACTTAACAAACTTATTAAGAATATGCTTATGCACTTGTTTCTTAGTTTCAGCCAGCTTCTGAGGATCAACCTCAACTGTGTCTTTCTTCGCCGCTGGTGTAAATGCATCACGAACAGCTTGAGATTCACCTGTATCAGCAGCATCCTCTCCAGGGAAGTAAGCAGCCACCTTAAGTGGCTCAAGTGCTGGGTCAGCGGCATTGGCTTTAAAGCCATCAGCTTTATAATAGAGTTGATCTTTCGCAAACTCTTCTGGTGTTTCCCCTGCTTTTTTCATTAATTTTTCGCTGACGTTATAAATCATCATACGAATCTTAATTTTTGCAGTCGTATTCGGGAAAAGAGGTTCAGGCATGCTCGTTACACAAGCAATCAGGTTATTCACAACACCTATTTTCTTCTTAGGATCTGTTACCTTACAAAGACTGTTTAAGCCATCCACTTGCGCTTCACGTACAGAAACAGATTCAACCATGGTTGCAACCTGTTCAAAGACTTTATGCTTAAACTTATCAAGCTCTGCACCTTTTGCACTGGTGTATTGACCGAAATATTGATACACGCGCTCAAGCTCACTTTTAACAGATCTTAAAAGATGAATATTGGTATGCATTAGCTCAAGTTTCGCTGTATCATAAGCATGTTTGTTATTTTTATGCCCTTCTAAATGTCGACTTATAAATTTCATAAGGAAATCGCAGTATGCTAGGAAGTTAGCAATACCACCCTTCTTACCTATAATATCTTTATACATTGCCAATACAGATTTAGGCTCTTTAATAACTGCACGATAGTAGTCTCTTAATACTTGAGGTGTGCCTAACCCTTTTTTGGAAAATACGTTTTGTTCATCGCCCGAATAGAGTGCTGCAAATATTTCTTCAGCGTGCGTCTCAAGAAAGTTTTGAATGTAAAGCTCAAGTGAGTTAAGCCGAGACATATACAGTTCTCGAGCTTGGACATTAGAAGAGAAGGCGTACCTATTTAAATCTTGCGTAACGATTTCCTTTGCCTTACGTAAGGCAAGATAAATATGTGTAGGATCTGTAAAACCATGTTTTTTTAGCATCATTGCAACATCTTGCTCGCGCAAGGCCGAATCATTCGAAACCAATTTAGCCGCAAAAGGCTTAATTTGATCTTTTTTAATATCAGGGCTTTCGTCTATATAGGTTTCGATCTCATCCGTCACAGCTTCCTTTTTTGCAGGTGTTTTTTTGGTTAATTTAGCTGACTTTATTCGAGCTATGGACTGTGCCAACTCCTCTTTATTTTCTTCAAAAAATTCAACAATCCCCTTACCAGTAACTGGTGACAGGGCAGATTTAACCTCTTTGGCAGACTTAGACTCATACGTATGGCCCGCACCAACAATCTGACGATTACGAATTTCTCTAACCAAAATATCACCTTCTTGCTTGTGAAATTGCTTTATTTTTAATCGTTTATGAAGCGATTTAGATAGGCAGACGCCTAGGGATAGCTTTAGTATACGCTTGATAAAGAAGGGTAAACAACGGGGAAAGTGTTAAGATTTATAATCTGATGTAACAAGGATACAAGGCTCAATAGCGCGACTCAATCACGCTATTGTGTCATGCTTGTAAGCAATTTAAACGATGTGCCAGTTATACGATATGAATGTCGAACTCTTGCTGACGCATTACAGATGAACGTAGTTCATTTTCAAGAATATCACGAGAGTTATTCATCAAGTCTTTCATGTCTTGTGAGCGCGCACTCAAATAAATAGACATTCGGCCCTTTTGCTCAAGCAGTGAAACATCAATCTTACGATCTTCTTCAAGACTGATTTGCACAGTCATATTTGAGAATACAACCTGCTGATCCATGACCTTTTTCACAACTGCATGAATATCTTTGGATGTGGCATCAAGCGGTGTTTCTTCAATATGATGCGAACTTTGGCCTGCAACAGCACCAATTGCATCGTTTGGCTTGTATTGCGTTTCAGCAATATCTTCATCTGTTTCTTTTCTTCGTGGCTGAATTTCTTTATCAAGATGAAATGGATTTTTTTGTTCCATCATGGATTGCATTCGATCGTAAAGTGTTTCACGACGGCGAGCATCTGCTTTCGACTCTCGTTCATGCTTTTCACTGAAATAGGACTCAAACTGGCGAACTTCTTCTTCTTTGGCCTTTTTATGGTCGCGAGCTTCACGACGATCTTGTCGATCAACACTCTGTTCGTTTCGCTGTGTATTCGTATTTACAAAAACCATAACGCCTCTTTTTGTTTACTCAAACAACCTGAGCTGGGAAGACTTGGAAAACTCTTCAAGTTCCATGTCTTCTTTATACTGGGCTTGAGCTTTTCGTTCTTTTTCATCAATTTCAATCAGGATTTCATACTTTTGCAGTACTTTGGCAAGCTCTTGCTTAGTCTGCAACAAAGCTTCCAACTCCTGTTTGAGTGATTCGATTTGCTCTTCCTGGGTTTTGATTTTCAATTGGTGAGCACTGATTTCATGCTCTAGAACCATGATGTGATAACCAATCTTCTCAAAGGCATTTTTTTGCACACTTTCAAGAAGATATTCGTCATAAACGGCTTTTTTCTTTTTCGGAAATTCTTTTTTAAGCTGCGCTAGCTCATCTTCGAGCTCTTTATATTTCTGCTCAGCGTCATGAATTTCCTGCTGTTTATCACGGACTTCGCCCAGAACCTTGTCATATCTATTCTGCTTGAGGGTCGAAATCTGTGAGTAAACACTTTTTGTCATTTTGTAATCTTCTGCAAGTTAGCCACGGATGAGTCCATTGGCGAGTTTTCGAACAAGCCTTGCTGCAGGAATCGCTTAATGTGTTCATTCTTCGCAACCGCTTCATCAGCCTCACGGTCTGTACCACTTTTAAATTCACCCACGCGAATGAGAAGCTCAACTTCTTGATATTTAGCAAGTAATTTTCGCCCCTTACCAGCTGCAGCCAAATGATCATCACTGGCAATCATTGGCATAACACGGCTCGCACTATCCAGGATACTAATTGCAGGGTAATGGTTTTCTGCAGCAAGCTTACGGGAAAGTATAATATGACCATCAAGAATGGATCGCGTTTCATCCGCGACTGGCTCTGTCATATCATCACCTTCTACAAGCACAGTGTAAAAAGCGGTTATAGTTCCATTCTCACCTGCACCAGCCCTTTCCATCAAGCGTGGTAACTCAGAAAATACAGAAGGCGTAAAACCACGGCGTGTTGGCGGCTCGCCAGCGGCTAAACCAATATCACGTTTTGCACGGGCAAAACGAGTAACAGAATCCATCACCAGCATGACATTTTTGCCTTGGTCACGGAAATGCTCAGCAATAGTTGTTGCAATATAAGCCGCTTTTACACGCTCCAATGCTGGCCGCTCAGAGGTGGAAACAACTAAAATAGTCTTTTTTCGAGTTTCATCGGTTAAGTTATGCTCAACAAATTCTTTAACCTCACGACCCCTTTCACCAATGAGACAGATCACATTGATATCAGAATCACTGTTACGCATTAACATGCCAATGAGTGTGGATTTACCGCCACCAGCAGCAGCAAAAATACCAAGACGTTGACCGCGACCAACTGTAAGGAAACCATCAATAGCACGAACACCTGTTTGGAATGGCTGACTAATCATCTGACGGGCCATAGGATCAGGTGGAGCACCTTCAACATGACGAAAGTTAGGCTTCTCTGGCACACCTGATTGCCAATCTGGCGCATAGGAAATACGGCCCATACCATCAAGTACGCAGCCAAGTAAATGATCACCAACAGGCACTTGAAAAACACTACCAGAGCCTTTGACTAATGAGTTCTGCGCTATACCAGTCATTTCCCCAATAGCAGCCAGAAGCACATAGTCTCGCTTAAAACCAACAACCTCAGCAGGGGTTTCTGTACCAGAGGAACGGTCAATAATAACAACACTCTCACCAATTTTGGCGCTTGGCATTGTTGCATAGATCATGGCACCTACAACTTCAACAACCTTGCCATAAATATCCATACTCATCGACGACGACTCCCTACTCGCATTAGACTACCACCCATTAAATCAGTCTCATGCTTCGGAACTATTTTGTAGTGCTCTTCAATCTCATTAAGACCATCCTTTGGATCACCACCTTTTTGTAAAATAGTTTCACCTATAGGGTTTGTGTCCTCAAAGCGATAAAACACAAGCTCATGTAAACCGCTTTTTTTGGCGCACTGGCGCAATAATTCTAATGATTTATATTTTGACTGTGAATTTTTCTTTTGAATATTAAAAATACGAATTGCATCTTCAGTAAAGTTAAAAGAAACACGCTCTTCTTCTGCATCAATACGCCAGCCAACCTGAAAACCTGAATCAGGATCATCAACTCGCTCACATTCGCCAAACTGGCTATTAACTTCTTCCAATGCAGCAAAATGAACGTCTTTCATTACTCGTCATCCTCTTGAATTTTAAGTGAGTTATAGATACTAAATGCAGAACCTGCTGCAATTGTACCCACACCACCCATAAGTATAGCCATTGAAGCAAAACCAATAAGGGCACCCACTTTCTTCGCCAAGATTTCAGCACGTTTAAGGGATTTAAATTTTGTATTCTTGTCGATTTTGTCTTTTTTCTTGTTTTCTTCTTCAAATTTATTCAGACAAAACTCCATCGCATTCATTGTCATGGATGTCATTTTGCCAAATGAAAATGCAACAGGTGTAAAGAAAGCAATATTAACAGCTGCTGCTGTATTCACAGTTGAGCGGGTTAAAATTTTAAATTGAGTTGCAAGTCTATCTTGGCTCGCAAGTCGAGACTGCTTGTCAGCCAAACCACTGCTTGAACCACGATTAACTGAAAAACGAGACTTTAATGAATTTTGAGTTGCACTTGTCGCTGCAGTACGATTAGCCTCGGGCGCTGGAGCCCCCATGGCCATCGAGCGATCAAAGGGGTGCATCCCCTGCATAAATTGATCCACTAGGCTGCTCCCTGACCAAATGAAATGAGCGCCTCAGACCAAACCTTACCGACTTCAGCAAACTCAACCAATAGCTGCTGCAAAGCGGCCTGACTCACTTCCTGGCATTGAAACTGATAAAAAAAGCACACTTCTCCAGTATTTGAATTAACACCCAGAGTACCACCACGAGTACCGCTGAATTCAAAATTACCTTCAAGAATAATTTTAAGAATATCAAGCGCATTAGGCTGATTAAAATTAACAAAACCTAATGCAGCCTTAACACGGATGCTCTGGTCTTCTTCAGCTGTGAGAATAATTTCACGATCACTGATAGTGACAGAAACATATTCTTCCTTGTCAATTTCTGCTAGAAATTCTTCATCATCATGTCCAATTGATAAACAGAACTCTTTAAGGGTTTGCACTGCAGCCACTTTCTACTACTCCATATTAAGTCTTGTCCAGTAGTCTACCCACAAAATAGGCAGACGCTGTGGTCGCGAGGTTAAAGTCATTTAATTGCGTATATCAAAGGTAAATACATAGGCAGAGCTGTTTAAAACTCTGCTTACTCTTAGAAGTTATCGAATTTAGGACTCATGGCACTCATTTCACGATCACTAAACTGCTTCACTCCAAAACGAATCTCAATTCGTCTATTGACCTTTTGCTCTTCAGGGCGGTCATCGTCGTTAATTAATGGACGAGTTGCACCAAAACCTGAGATTGAGAATAAAGCTTCACCTTTCCAGTTTACTAAGGATGAAAGTTCTTTACCATATGGGCGAACTTCACGAACCTTTTCCCAGAACGAAGCTGCACGGTGTACAGATAAACCCCAGTTTTGGAAAAGCATGCCTTTAGCAGGCGCTGAGTCTGTGTGACCAATAATCTCTACTGATTCATAGACTTTATGACGCTGATCAGGCACCAAGTTAAAATACAGGATTTCAGCTATTGCTTCAATCAGTGGTCGCTTAGAATCAGGGATTTCATACTGACCTTGTTTAAAACTTAACTGATCTGTCGGAATAACGATCGACGTACCATCATTTGATACTTTTGCAGCCAGACCTTCACGCTGAAGTAGATTGGACATACGGTGAACCGTATTATTACGCTCTTCTACCAGCTCAGAATATTGATTGACGTTTACGGCAAGCTTTTGTGCGAAAACATTATTACTATCAACAGCGTCTGCTTCACAGGTAATCAAATCCACTTCACTTGAGGTTGTGCTGTTTTTCGTTTGATAAAAATTAATGTCTGCTAGCAGCTTTGCAACTGTTCTTTTTTGCTCAATTGCAGAGCTACCACGCTGAATCATCAAGAATACAATGGCAAATATGAGAATAATAACAAGTGCCGACATCAAATCCGTAAACGAAACCCAATAATCCGACTCTTCTACTTCTTCTCTATTTTTATTGTGCTTAAACATACTTCAAAACCTACATTGATCTCTGGGATGCCCTACCCTGACACTTCTGCGCCAGGGAAAGAGTGTTATCGAATATTAATGAAGGAACTACCTGAACCACCATCACTTGAAGCAGCAGAAGCTTCCTTAATCATTCGAAGTTCAGAGACAATCAATGCAGATGTTTCTTGAATTAACTCGCGATTCTTTTCAGATTCACCTGTGTTATTCGCCATTGTCGATACAGCTGTTCTCATTTCACGAGCAACACCATCAACAAGAGAGTTGAAATCGATCGCTTGAATTGCTGCTTGCACATCACGAAGCGCTTCAACTGTTTGAGCACCATGATTTCTCAGAGCAACAATCTCATTTTCAGGAGAAACGAATTCAATTGCTTTAGCAACATGATATGTCACGTCTTGCAGGTCATATTGCAGTTTTCGTAGCAATGATTTCTCCGTTACAGAGAAGATCAAACTGAAGAAGATACCCCAGATGGACGTCATAAACGCAACGGTAGAACCCGCAAGTAGCATTGTGATGGAGTTTGTCACGTTTTCGATATCATCAACGTTAAACTCAAGACCACCAATACCAAGCTGGATACCGATAAACGTACCAAGTACACCAAAACCTGTCATTAATGAAGGTACGAAACCAACAAATTTATTATCAAACAGATCAGGCATAAGCTCACGAGCATTCAGGTAATAATCAAGCTGCGTTGAACTCGTGTATTGAATCTGAAGATCGTCTTTGTTGTTTGGGTTATAAGAAGGATGAGGTGTTAAGTTACTCACCATATCACGAAGATTCAAGGCAAGGTGACGAGTATTACGTTCGTCCGCAAGTTCGTTTGCAAACTCACCAGCTGCTCGTAAATTTTCATCAAGCGCTTCTTTAAAGTCACCAACAAGCTTGATGGTTTTCTTTGCTCTAAAGTAACGAGTGAGTACATAGTTTCCTGCATACATCAAAAAACCATACATGATTAACCAAACAATGGCACTGACACCTGCTGGGGTTCCAGAGAACATCTCACCTATGCTTGGTAGTAGATACGCGTATGCATTAGATTCCATTTACTTCACCCTTGTTACGTTTATTTTATTGTGATTATTTTATAACTAAATCAGGAATCAATCCATGATCATACCGTTAAATAAATAATCCCTTTTGTTTCCACGTGTAACGTCTTCGATATTGTCTGCAATGGATAATTTTTGCATAGAATCCAATTTCTTACCGATAATTTTCGGTGTTATAAGGAAGAGTCTTGATAACTGAACTTTACGTGTTTTCGTATGACGGAACAGACTACCAACCACTGGAACATCACCTAATACAGGCACCTTAGTTACATCGTCTAATTCGGAGTCGTAATAGAAGCCACCAACCAGTAAGGACTCACCATTATTCACAACAGCTTGTGTTTTAATCGTACTGCTGCTGACGACTGGAATATCATCAACCGTATTTTCATTCGTAGTACCATCTTCAATGCTCACTTCGAGCTTGATTTCAGGCGTTGCTTCTTCACCTAAAAGACGAGGAATAACTCGAAGCACGCTACCAGAGCGAATTGGCACAAGTTCAACTTCTTCTTGACCTTCAAGGCGAACGTAGAATGTAGAAATATGATCAATAATCGCTTCAACATTATCTTGAGTTACAACAGCTGGCTTAGAAAGCACTTTAGTGCCGTTATTTTGGTTAATAAGCTTGATGTTACCCATCATTGTTTTAACCTGACTTGCCATAAGCGTTGTTGTATTTTGGTAGTTACCAAAGCCCACATAACCTAAAGATGAGTTTGTTTGCTCAAGTGCTGTAGCACTACCGAAGCCGACATCAAAGTCTGTACCATTACCAGCCCAGCTCACACCAATCTCATTCATATCATCAGACTGAACGTCGATAATGGAAACAGAAATTTCGATTTGCTCTGTTGGCTTATCAAAGTCACGAATAAACTCTTCATACAAATTAATATTCTCAAGGGTGTCATAGACAACAATTGAGTTCGTATGCTTATCAGCGGTAATGGATGGAATTTTTTTGAGATCATTTGCGTATGCATTACGATCATCAAGACGAACAACTTGACCTACAAGATTTTGCTGCTCAGTTTCCGAGCGACCATAACTCATTGCACCAGGCGTTGCATCAGTATTACGACGCATTTGAGCGATAGTTTCTTGCTGATTTTGACCATACACAACTCTATTGAGTAGTGTTGCTACACCTTCAATCACTTGAGTACGACCGTTATAAACAACTTCACGGTCGTATGCAGTTGCATACTTCAATGGGAATGATTTAAAGCGGAATTTCTTGTCTGTCACATCAGACTGTGCCAAACCACGGTTCACTTCCTCAGATACCTGAGTAATCAGTTGCGCATAACGTGGAGGTGCTGCGAAAAAGACAACATCGCCATTAATATTTGAACGAATATTATAACGACCATCATAAAAGCCATACTGCTTTAGGTTTGCTAAAAGCTTATCTGCACCATTATCATAAAGCTCAACTTTACGCTCTTGCAGTTCGCTTGCATCATAAACATAAATTGTTTGACCATCCCAGTACCATAAAAGACCATAGGCACCAGTAATATCATTCATGATATCGATGATTTTTTTATCAGTGTATGTTGCTGTCACAACATCACGACGTGCCTTCACAGCATCAGAAATCTGCATGAGAACATCAGCACTTGAACCCAAGTCTGAGAAAAACGACGTCATGGTTTCACCCATTGCAATATGACTTGCACGACGGTATTCCCAGCTCTCTTGAGCAATGGCGCCAGATCCCATTAATAAAAATGCTGCGACGATAGCTAATTTTCTCATCTATATCATTCCAACTATTAGGTTACTCTCCAGAGCTTTTTTATTACTGTTATTGAAGGCACTTCTTCAAACGACAACAATATTGTTTTTATAAGCTCTCTACTTCCTTTCTTCGTGTCTAAATTCTTTAAGTTCAAATTAAATACTATGTGAATCAAATACATCTCGATAACAGATGGCTTCATACACAAAGTTGTTTAATCGTTCGTGAGACTTCACACTCACAATCTGGTCATTATCGATATTCATGACTGAAAACAGGCGATCCTCTTCAAGAAGCAAACGACTATGAATCATTTGCAAACCACCACTTGCTAAACCAAGGCACTTCGAAAGCTTTGTGATGAGGTTCATATCAATATCTTTTACATCAGTGATATTTTGTCGAAACTCATAGTTACCACGCTCGTAACGCACTTCAACCAACTCACCGTGCAAACTAATGATGCCGCGATTCTCGTCATTTCTTTTTTCAACTGTTAAGCCATCAATATTTTGAAGCTCCAGCTTCTTTAAAGTCATATTATCTCCAGTAGGACACAAGCTTTTCACTTGACGACATATCTTTCATCCCAAAAGAGCTAAAATATATTGATTTCATTAATACTTACGCTCTAACTTTGCCTTAGTTTAAACTTATTTAATACTTAGCCGTAGCGCTTTTGTTTAGTCTTTTGTTCAAGATCTGTAACATAACGCTCTCTTTTATACCGCATTCTGCTAAAAGCGCTAAAACATCCAACTCATGCAACATGAGCTTCTAACTCAGCTTAAAAAGTGTCCCCTTACCCCTTTAGATAAGACTATAAATATCGAAGAGAAAGACTAAAAATTACAAAACCTTACAGAAACAACTCTCTTTTGAGGCCATTAGGCTTATTTCGTGCAAATTCTCCATTTTGCAATACAATTACTGAAGCAGTTAGCAGTTCAAGAGCAGCTCCCCTTTTATCTCCACGATCAGGCTTGATCGAAATATCCAGGAAGTTATCGCCATGAACCTATTTCAGCGCCAGAAAAATACATCAGAAACACCAAAAGACACTTCGCTAGAACAACAACTGAACACGCCCCTATTCAAGGCCATTTTCGAACAACTCCCTTGCATAGTTTTCAACCCAGACGGCACTATCATTACAGCCAACCCTCTTTTTTTAAACGCTGTGGGCTATGACCTACCTGAAATCCAAGGGGAGCATCATCGCATGTTTTGCGATAGCGAAACCATTAATAGCTATAAATACACAGAGTTCTGGAAACAGTTAGGTCAAGGCATAAGCCAAAGCGGACGCTTCCAGCGAAAAACGCGCACAGGGAATAGAATCTGGCTCGAAGCAGACTATCTACCAATTAAAGAAGACAACCAAGTTCAATATATTATTAAAACAGCACGAGACATAACAGAAGCGGTCCGCGAGGAAAAAGAACAGAATCGAATACTTGAAGCACTTGATAAGTCACTGGCAATTATTGAATTTACCCCAGATGGTCATATTACAAAGGCCAATCAAAACTTTATGAATGCTATGGGCTTTTCGACCGATGAAATCTTAGGCAAGCATCACCGTATTTTTTGCTTTGAATCTTTTTACAAAGAGCACCCTCACTTCTGGCAAGAGCTTGCCACTGGCCAGTTCAAAAGCGGACGATTCCAGCGCATCACCAAAGCCCAACATGAAATTTGGCTCGAAGCAACCTACAACCCTATTTATGATGAAAATGGCAAGGTCATCAAAGTTATTAAGTTTGCATCCGATATTACCGATGCAGTCTATGCACAAGCAAAAAGCTCAAAAATTGCAGACCTTTCCTCTAAGTGTTTTAACAGCCTCAGCAAAAACCTTGTGGAAGCTGGTTATTACCTAGGGAACTCGTCTTCCGTGGCCAAAGAAATAAAAGAAGTCATGTCGAAAAATGTTGCTGTAGTATCAAAGCTTCACAGTGAATCCGAAAGCATTACAAGTATCGTTAATGTTATATCAAGCATTGCAGAGCAAACAAACTTACTTGCTTTAAACGCTGCCATTGAAGCTGCCCGCGCTGGGGAACAAGGCAGAGGCTTTGCCGTGGTTGCAGATGAGGTTCGATCTCTTGCTGGCCGTACAAACGAATACACACTCGATATTAAAACAAAAGTTGATGAAAACAGCAGACTCACTGCAAATGTATTTGAAGTGGTTCAAAACCTGCAAACAAAAACAGATGATAATTTAGACCACTTAACGACACTGCAAAAGTGCCTAACGGATATGACAACTGATGCAAATGTACTCATAAATGACATTGCAAATGTAAAGTATCCTGATGAGTAATGCTGAACAAAGCATTTGAAGATGGTAGCTACGAGTGGATTCGAACCACCGACCCTCGCATTATGAATGCGATGCTCTAACCAGCTGAGCTACATAGCCATCGATAGAAAAAATTGATTTACTTGATTATGCCTACCATTTTATCTCTAAGTATAAAATGGTAGCTACGAGTGGATTCGAACCACTGACCCTCGCATTATGAATGCGATGCTCTAACCAGCTGAGCTACGTAGCCATGGGACGAATGTGCTGCTATTTGAAGTGCGTTTACTTCATTTCTCTCTATTGTGGACTCTAGCCTACCATAGTGAGAATGAGACATTCTAAACCAATTATGGTAGCTACGAGTGGATTCGAACCACTGACCCTCGCATTATGAATGCGATGCTCTAACCAGCTGAGCTACGTAGCCACAGGACGAATAATGCCCATATTTGATTGAAGTGTCAAGCTTTTTTTTAATTTTTTTTAATTTAATTCATTAAGTTATGCATTTTCACAGTAACAAAAAAGCCCATGAATTCTGCTGAATCCATGGGCTTTTCGAGGCTTGCGCTAAAACAAGGCTTTAAGATTTAAGCAAACCTTTTACTTCAACAAAAAGTTCTTCTAGCTTTTCAAAAGTAGATGCTTCTAGGGTAATATGCCCAAGCTTACGACCTTCTTTGATCGCATCTTTCGCATACCAGTGCCAATGAACACCAGGCAAAGCCATTATTTGCTGAAGTGCAGCTTCACTTGGTCTAAAGCCAACGATATTGATCATCGCACCAGGTGAGCGCATAACAGCCGGCGCTAAAGGCAACCCTAGAGCGGCACGAGCTTGTTGTTCAAATTGTGACGCTGTGTAAGTTTCAATCGTAAGATGGCCAGAATTATGAGGCCTTGGCGCCATTTCATTCACTACAAGCTCATCACCACACTGGAATAGCTCGATACAAAGCACACCAACATAATCAAGCTTTTCAACAACAGACTGCCCAAGCTCATAAGCGCTTTCAACTGTTGCATCAGCTAGAGGCATGCCCGACCAAGTTGTCGCAAGGATATGATCTTCATGCTCATTGTGGAATGGACCATAGAAAGCAACATCACCATCTGCGCCACGCACAACCAAAATGGAAAGCTCACGATCAAAAGTCACAAAGGACTCTAGAATCGCAGGCACTTTTCGCAAGCTTTCCCAAGCAGCAGCAAGCTCATCAAGGGAACTGACTTTGACCTGCCCCTTGCCATCATATCCATCACGTGCTGTTTTCAAAATAGCTGGAAATGAGAAACTGACGAGTTGCTCATTTTTAAGATCATCATCTTTTTCAAGAATAAAGAAAGGTGCTGTTGGCACTTGCGCATCTTCTCGGAAAAATGTTTTTTCTAAGCGACGATCTTGTGCAATTTTAAGGGCACGTATACCAGGCCTTACAGTCACTGATTTAGACTCAAGATATTCAAGGGTTTTAACAGGAATATTCTCAAACTCAAGTGTAACTGGCGCATCGCCAATGGCTGCAACCAACTTATCAAGAGCTACCGTATCAGTGTATTCAGCAGTAATATGTTGTGCTACATCGGCAATAATTGGTTGCTCTTCCGGCACAAGAGCAACTGTTCTGTAGCCAAAACTATGTGCAGCCTGTGCAAACATGCGTCCAAGCTGACCGCCCCCAAGCATACCCACATAACGGGCTGGATCTTTCTGTGATGTCATGGGTTACTCCGAAACTGGCAGTTAAATGTCATCAATCTTAAGTTCAAGGTTTAGAACACGCTCTTCTTCAGCCTTTTGATATGCAATCAGCGCATCTGCAACATCAGGGTTTTGAAGACTTAAGATACGAGCCGCCATAAGACCAGCATTTTTTGCACCAGCATCACCAATAGACATAGTTGCAACTGGAACACCACCAGGCATTTGCACGATTGAAAGCAATGAATCCAAGCCATTTAATGTGGAGCTTTTAATCGGCACACCAATAACAGGCAAATGTGTATGCGCAGCAACCATACCAGGAAGATGAGCAGCACCACCAGCACCAGCAATAATCACTTGGATACCGCGAGATGCAGCAGAGTTAGCATAAGACACTAAATAATCAGGAGTTCGATGAGCAGAAACAACTTTCGCTTCAAAATCAATACCAAACTTTTGTAAAAACTGCACAGCCTTCTGCATTGAAGGCCAGTCAGAATCGCTTCCCATGATGACACCGACTTGTGGTTGACTCATGATCCCGTTCTCCCCTCTAAACCTTGTTACGGCATCTCGATAGTTATTTCAGCCTATCGATTTTATAACACCAATAACGATTAATTCGACTTCAAAGCCTCTGCCTTGAAAAGTAAGGCGGAAGTATATCATAGATATTACAGGCTTGTTGATAGTGCTATTTACAAAAACAAGTAAAACCACTTAGCTTTTAAATTGCTTAAAACGATCAATTGCTTCTTGACGAGATTTTTTTAAATCGACAATCATTGAAGAATAGCCATGTTTTGTGAGTTCTTTTTGATACTTATCAGCTTTGAGAATCCATTTTTTATCAGCCCCTTTTAATTCAGGTACATAGCGAAGAATATACTCACACTCAGGATCGAACCTTTCAGCTTGAGTGACTGGATTAAACACTCGAAAATATGGCGCAGCATCTGTTCCCACTGAGGCTGACCACTGCCAGCCACCGTTATTACTTGCATAGTCACCATCAACAAGGTGTTGCATAAAGAAGCGCTCACCTTCACGCCAAGACATGAACAGATTTTTTGTCAGAAACATCGCCACAACCATACGCACTCTATTATGCATCCAACCAGTTTCTATTAACTGTCTGATACCTGCATCAACAAGTGGTATGCCTGTCTTCCCTTCTGTCCAAGCCTTAAGGCGCTTTTCAGAATGAGTCCATGTCATCTCTTCATACTCACGATTAAAGCAATAGCCTTTGGCAACATGAGGAAAGTGAACCATTAAATGGCGATAAAAGTCACGCCACACAAGTTCAGAGATCCAAACGTCCCGACCTTCACTCGCTGGCAGGGCTTTGACTTGACGAAAAACGTCTCTTGGAGAGATTACACCACTGGCAAGATATGGCGATAAACTGCTTGTGCCTTTTTTGGCCGGCAAGTCTCGCTCTTCTGCATAATATTTTACCTGAACATCCAGAAACTCAGCCAAGCGCTCTTGCGCCGCTTTTGCCCCTATTGGCCAGAGCTTAAATTGTTGACTAACCTCTTTCCTAAAATGAGCAGCACGAGCACCTGCCGTATCAATGGCTTTATTCGTTGCAATTTTAGTGATTTCTGCTGAATGACCCTCTGGCTTATAAGGGAAGTCGCGATTACTCGTTTCTTTATCGATCGCCATCCATGCTTTTTTAAATGGCGTAAACACTTTATAGGCCCCACCATCATTTTTCGAGACAGCCGCCGGCGGTAAAATAACCTCATCATCATAAGTTGTTACGCCGACATTCATTGCAGACAATCGTGTTTTAACCTGCTCATCTCGGTCAGCTTCCCAAAAGCCATACTGATTATTAAACCAACAGTGGGTTACCTTGTGAGCTTGCACAATCGACTCTACTGCTGCTGGCACATCTGCCAACTGATTAACCTCTTCGAAAATACAAGCAATACCCATTGACTTAAGCTCTTTAAACAATGCTTCTACATGAGACAAATGAAATGCCTGGCGCAATGGGCCTTCATCTTGCATCTCAAGCTGCTCAGGGCAACAAACATAAACAGCGACACAAGGCTGATGAGCCTCCATAGCCCCCATAAAAGCAAGATTATCTAAAGTTCTTAAATCGTGACGAAACCAAATTAAATGCATGGATAGACCTTTCCCTTGAGATCAGGATTAAATTCAACTACATAGACTGTGTCGAGATAGATTATACTAGAGGCTGTTACCATGTTGTAAGCATAGGAAAAGAAACACAAAACTAAGGATTGGTTGAGATGCAACAAGAAGACCTTATCAGTTGGAAGCAAATAGCACGCAAAGCCCCTCAACTCATACCTCAAATGCATGACATTATTGAAGGCATGAAGCTTACTCGATTAAACGACCCCTCTGAGCCTGTAGGACTTGCCCTTGAATTCGAAAAAGCAGCTATCGAAAACCCAAACGGCATCGCTATTTTAGGTGTTAATACACGCCTGAGCTACAGTAGCGCCAGCAAAATCGCCAATAAAATCGCTTACGGCCTTAAAAACAAAGGCATCGAAAAAGGTGATGTGGTCGGTATTTATATGGAAAACCGCCCAGAAACACTTCTTGTAGTACTTGCCTGCGCTAAAATTGGCGCTATTAGCGCCATGCTTAATACGCAAAAAACAAAGTCATCATTAATGCAAACCATTAAACTCGTATCACCACGACTTCTTGTTCTTGGCGAAGAACTCATACAGCCTATACTCGAAGTTGAAGAAGAGCTGACATCAATAGAAAGTATTTTATACGTGCCTGACGCACCTCTACACATCAACACATCAATTACTCATATTAGTGATACTTTTATGAGTAACATTAACATTACTATTTATCCCATTGATCAGCTTATGCATGCTCAACCAGAAACCAACATGGATTCAAGTAAAAAAATCTATTTACACGATCCTTTATTTTACGTTTTTACATCAGGCACGTCTGGCATGCCGAAAGCTGGCATATTCACTCATGGCCGATGGATGAAACTCTTTGGTGGCATAGGTAAACTCACAACCAAACTGACATCAAATGATGTGCTTTACACGACAATGCCGCTCTATCATGCAACAGCACTCTGTGTCTGCTGGAGTGCCGTCATTGCATCACAATGCGGCTTTGCTATAGGCAGGCGTTTTAGCGCTTCACAATTTTGGCACGAAACTCAACAGTTCCATGCCACAGCTATTGGCTATGTTGGTGACTTATGTCAGTTTCTTCTAGCCCAACCACCTAAAGATATCGACCAACAACATCACGTTAAGCTCATGATTGGCAATGGTCTACGACCAGCTTTATGGCAAAAATTTAAGTCTAGATTTCAAATTGATACAGTTTATGAGTTTTATGGTGCGTCAGACGGTAACGTTGGTTTCTTTAATTTACTGAACTTAGACAATACTGTAGGTTTTTCACCAAATAAATTCGCTATTATTGCTGTAAATGAGACGAGCCATACCCCTATAAGGGATGAAAATGGCTTTTTTGTTCGAGTAAAAACAGGCGAAGTGGGTCTTTTAATCAGCGAAATAAGCACTCACTTCCCACTTGATGGCTATACAGAGAAAAGCGAAACCGAAAAAATAATTTTAAAAAATGCCTTTGAGACTGGGGACCGCTGGCTTAACACTGGCGACTTAATGCGGGATCTTGGCTTCAGACACGCGCAATTTATTGACAGAATTGGCGACTCATTTCGCTGGCATGGTGAAAATGTATCAGCACAAGAGGTTGAAAGCGTAGTGCTCGAACATGCGTTTGTTGATCAAGCCATTGTGTATGGCGTAACTGTTTCTGACAACAGTGGCAAAGCAGGCATGTTAACCATGACACTAGCACCAAAAGTTAACTTTAATACTCGCGATAGACGGCACTTTTTAACATATCTCAGAACACACTTGCCATCCTACGCCATACCAAGGTTTATACGAATTACAAAAAAACTGAGCACAACATCAACATTTAAATTCACCAAAAGCAATTATCAAAATGATGGCTATGACCCCAAAGTTGTCACGGATCAACTTTATTTATACCATCTAAAATCCAATACCTATGAAAAACTAACACCAGACTTATTCGACCAAGTAGAATCAGGCAGTTTAAAACTATGAACAAAGTCCGCGAGACAATGACACACGCAAGAAATGAAGCCATAAAACACCTTAATAAAACAGGGCCTCAAAAAAAAATAAGAAACATGGTCATTGGCTATGGTCTTTTATGCTTTGTAGTACTTTGCTTTTTTATCTATTTAAATACAATTGATACCGAAGCCTATGAACAACAATTAAGAGACTACGTTCATGATAAATACAACGGCACACTTGAACTTGGCTCAACATCTTGGTCTGTACTTCCTGTTCCGTCTTTTGATATTGGCGCTACCAGTATTAAAAATAATCAGGGCAAAACCCTTTTAGAATTTGACAGTGCCAAATTCAAACTTGCCATTACACCTTTATTTGATGGCATCATCGACATTCGCACTGTTGCCATCTCCAATCCAAAACTGCATCTTAACAATGAAAAAAGCACCTCAAATTGGCAACAACTTTACAAGCACCCTGATCAATTTAAAGAATCCTTTTTTCTCGACATGGTTGATCAATTTAAAGATGCTAACTTCGATAAACTTCCATTTGAAAATCTCGACATTGAAAATGGGACGGTCTATCAAAAAAATCAGTATTACACTGCCTCCATTAAAGAAATTGATTTTGAGTTAGACGGATTGGTGCCTGGCCAACCTGCAGACTTTGAAGCGACAGGCCATCTACATATTGATATTCACCATGAAAACATGCCTGAGATGAAAGCAAGCTTCCTCGCAACAGCCCTTCAAAGCATGGACATCCTCGAAAGCGAGCTTGACCTTGTGGGCAAACTTCGCTTACAAAATAATATTTTTCAGTTTGCACAAGTTCATTTAGGCGGTGAATTAAGAGGGCTTTATAAGAAGAGCGTTCCTTTTATTGTTTCTTCACAAGGCCATTATAATGTACGTGTAGGTGAACTTTTAATTGACCCTATTGATATGCGACTTGGCGAAGGCCATATTATTAGTAGTGTTAAAGTAGAGACAACTAATCGCCGTGAAACAGAGCTTGTCATAACACTGCCAAAGCAAACACCTCGTATTGGCCGCCTGATTAAACCATGGGTGACCTCGACACCTTCAAATGATCACTTAATTGACTTACTGCATTCGCTAGAAGTTGGTGGCCACTTTATTTCTACGGATAACTCCATGGGCTTTCAATTAAAACCATTTAATATTAATGCCCACCCAGGTCAAGTTGATATAGCCTTGAACAAAAAGACTGGCCATATTGTCTCAGCTGTTAATTTATCCTATATAGATACTCGACCTGTTCTCGACCCAGTTGAGGGTGATCGTCGGGTCAGCCTTAGCAAGGAAACCATAGACTCCCTGCCTGAACTGAAAGACATGCCAGGCCTAATGGACGATTTAACACAACCACAAGCACCAAAACTTGGTGACATTTACTTGCCGCGGAAAGCCTTACAAAATCTTGCAATGGATCTTGAATTAAAGATTGGTACATTCGTACACCCATCTTACGAAATCAGAAGCTTGTCGGCCTATGTTAATGCAGACAATGGTATTATTACACTTAAGCCAATGGACTTTATTGCTTTTAATGGCAATGTAAGCCTCAATGCTCGTCTCGACACGAACCAGTCACCAATGCTATTAGACCTCCACCAATCCTCAGAGCGCATTAATATTGGCGACATGATGGAAAGAACAACCCACCACCGCTGGGTTACAGGGCTTTTTGACAATAAAATTGATGTAAGTTCCACAGGTAAGACTGTGAACGACTTGATTGAAAACGCAACAGGTACACTTGATATACGTATGCGTGAAGCCTCTATACCAGGTGCGAACTTCCATCGTATCGCCTATGACAATATCGATGCATTAAGGGGCATCTTGCCCTCATCAAGACGGGGTGCCGTTGAAAAAGACCCTGCCCTTAAAACGAAAGGCACAACTTTAGATGACTTCTTTGCCAACTTTACTATCTCTAAAGAAAGTATTAGCAGTGATCGAGCATTGGTACGCTTGAATAACCGACCAGTCAATTCGCAGATTAATTACTTTAGGTCTTCGGGGTTATTGCAATTAGTGGCTCCAATACAACTTCGTTCATTTGATGATGTGATGAGCTCAATTGTTTGGCCAGTGACTTGTCGAATTAAAAACTGGGGCTTACCACGCTGCGGTATCAATCCACGAAATGTTCGCGAGCAAGCACAGAACTTACTTGATGGCACCCAAAAAACTGGTGATCAACAGCGTTTTGACGATGCACTTCAAGAAATCCAAGGTCGAAAGTACTAAACTTTCGACACCCTCAAACTTAAGACATATCGAGTAGAGTGAGGCTTACGCCTCATCCCTCTCACAGAACCGTA
>TARA_B100000686_G_scaffold139957_1_pt1 | contig 73105 bp, 69 predicted proteins | sample TARA_B100000686 | Tara Oceans TARA_B100000686 (sample SAMEA2622733) | marine metagenome | biome: marine biome (ENVO:00000447); feature: marine epipelagic mixed layer (ENVO:xxxxxxxxx); material: "saline water (ENVO:00002010), including plankton (ENVO:xxxxxxxx)" | depth 150 m
ATCAGTTAGAGAATTGGTAGCTATTTTTAGATTATCATCAATAGCATTGAGCGCCTGATCATATAATTGAATTAGAAGTGATAGTGACTTCTCATCAGTCTTCAGTCTTTTTTTTGCCTTTTCGCTAGCACGCCCCAATGTATCCATATCAGCAAGAGCAAGCTCAGTCTGAATAACCTCAATGTCTGCTACGGGATCAACTTTATCAGATACGTGAGTGATATTCTCGTCATCGAAAGCCCTTACAACATGAGCTATAGCATCAACTTCACGAATATGTGAAAGAAATTTATTACCTAGCCCCTCACCGAGAGATGCGCCAGGAATCAAACCGGCAATATCCACAAACTCTATTACTGCTGGTATCACTTGTTTGGGCTGCACTAATGAAGCAATATTTCCAAGGCGGATATCAGGTACGCTTACTGACCCAACATTAGGCTCTACTGTACAGAATGGAAAGTTTTCCGCTGCAACGACCGAACTGGTTAAAGCATTGAATAAGGTAGACTTGCCAACGTTCGGTAATCCAATGATTCCACAACGAAAACCCATCGCTAACAATCTAACGGATGTAGTTTGTTCATTACCGCTGCATGATCACCCAAAATTATCTCGTCCATGAGACCAATTGATCGCAATATCACCTCAAAAATCGCTTTCCGCTCACCCCCTGGTGGTTTCTGCAAGACGTAGTCTGTCACTTGATGTGCACTACCAGGATGCCCAATACCTATCCGAAGACGAACAAATGCGTTTGAATCTATATGACTTATGATATCTCGCAACCCATTGTGCCCCGCATGCCCTCCTCCAATCTTCAACCGTGCACTCCCAGGGTCTAGATCTAAATCGTCATGAATTATGAGAACTGCATGTGGTTGAATGTCAAAATAGCGTATAAAAGACCCAATCGATTGACCGCTTTCGTTCATAAAAGTTCTGGGTCGTAATATATGAACATTGGAAACAGCAATTGGGATGCGTGCAGTATCACCCTTAAAGCGCGTCTCAAATCTTAGTGTTTCCCCATGATGCGCTATTAATTCATCAATTAACCAGAATCCAGCATTGTGCCGAGTGTCTCTGTATTGTTGGCCTGGATTACCAAGCCCAACTATTAAATTAATCTGGGTCATTCTTCTAAACCCAATTGCATGCCCATTAGATATAGCTGAACGAAAAGGATTAGCGCGTTGTTCAGTCTCCCGACTGAGTAGCCGGATCCGTAGACCCTGCGATACTATCGCCACCTTCACTAGGAGCTCCTTCGGATGCTATCTCTGCGCCATCTGTAGCATCATCTTCTTCTACTGCTATTTTGGGTGGTGTTATTGTTGCGATTGTCGGATCATCACCGCCTGTTTCTGCACTAGCAGTAAGTTCTACCCCGCCTGGAAGATTTATTTGAGAAATATGAATTGATTCATTAATTCCCAAATTAGATACATCTACGGCAATATATTCAGGCAAATCCTTGGGAAGACACTTGATATCCAACTCCTTCAGCAAATACGACAATATACCCCCGTCTATCTTAACTCCTGGCGCTCTATCAGAACCTTCGAAATGGAGTGGCACCTTCATATGTAATTTTTCGGTAGCCTTAACACGTTGAAAATCAACATGCATAACAATCGAACGAAAAGGGTGCATTTGTACTTCCCTAAGTATTACCTGCTCCTCTCCAGAATCTGTATTAAGAGAAATAATTGCAGAGTGAAATGCTTCAACTCCTAGATTCTTACTGATTTCATTTGAATCTAGCAAAATTTGCTGACTGCCCTTGCCTGCCCCGTAGACCACGGCTGGAACTCGCCCCTCGCGACGAAGCTTACGACTGACATTAGTTCCTTTTTCGGTTCTCGAAACTGCTCTGAGCTCGAAATTGGCGCTCATTTTTTTCTCCTTTATATTTAACAAAACTACTCACAACATACCACACTAAAACTTAATACTGTGGAAGTACAATATAAACCTCTAATCTACAAACAACGAACTGACCGAATCACCAGTTGCGATTCTACGTATAGACTCGGCTAACAAGCCCGAAATACTAATCTGTCGAATTTTTGAGCATTTTTGAGCCGCTTCACCTAGTGGTATAGAGTTCGTAACCACTACTTCGTCTAGCTCTGACTTTTGAATTCGCTCTATAGCCTCACCAGACAGAACAGGATGTGTGCAACAAGCCTTGACCTGGATCGCACCGGAGCGCTTCAAGGAAGACGCCGCTTCACATAAGGTGTTAGCGGTATCCACCATATCATCCATTAAAACACAGTTTCTACCTTCTATTTCACCAATAATATGCATAACCTTTGCTTCATTAGGCTTTGGCCGCCGTTTATCTATAATAGCTAATTCTGCATTAAGTTGTTTTGCCATTGCTCTTGCGCGGACTACACCACCAACATCTGGTGAAACAACCAAAAGATTATCTGGTTCATGTCGATATAACTCACTATTCATTACTGGCGCTGCATATATATTATCTACAGGAATGTTGAAAAAACCTTGTATTTGATCCGCATGCAAATCCATAGTCAATGCCCTATCCGCTCCGGCCAAACAAATCATATCTGCCACAAGCTTGGCTGTAATTGCTACCCTCGCCGTACGAGGTCTGCGATCCTGTCTAGCATAACCAAAATAAGGCAAAACTGCCGTCACCCGATCCGCCGAAGACCGCTTAAGGGCGTCAATCATTACTAGTAATTCCATCAAATTCTTTTCTGCCGGCGCACAGGTTGGTTGGATTACATATACATCCTGTCCTCTGACATTTTCTAGAATCTCGACATTGACCTCTCCATCACTGAAAGAGCCTACCAATGCTCTTCCAACGCTTGTACCCAATTGGCGCGCAACTTGCTTCGCCAAGTCTGGGTTTGCGTTACCCGCAAAAATAGCAAGATTTTCAATGCTCACTGGTTCACTCTATCATAAAAATGGTAACGATTGGCTGGGGTGCCAGGATTCGAACCTGGGAATGCCGGAATCAAAATCCGGTGCCTTACCACTTGGCTACACCCCAATTTCTGGCTACAGCTTAAATGGGTGTTGGTTTATCCCATTTGCGATAAACCCGACACATTCATTTGGCGCTTCAGCCAGAATCTCAAGACCTTGCTTCTCATTTAAAACCTCGACAAAAATTGCTGACCCACTACCCGTCATTCGGGCATCACCAAAACCTCTCAACCAATGGAGATAATGCCCTACAACTGGATACAGTCGACAGGTCACTGACTCCAGATCATTTCTCGTTCCTCCCGCCATAAGGCTCTTTATTGTCCGACGAGGCGTGTCACGTGTCAATTGAGAATCCTCGAAAACATCCCTAGTTGGTACCTGAACAGGGGGAACGATAATACAATAACAGCGTGCGGGAAGGTCTAACCAAGACAAAGTTGCGCCGGCACCTTCCCCATAAGCCGAACGCCCCCTTATAAAAACAGGTATATCTGCTCCCAATGCGAAACCTATATCCAAAAGCTTGTCGTAGTCAAAATTCAAATTCCATAATTGATTTAACGCGACCAAGGTTGTAGCTGCATTAGAGCTACCACCACCTAAACCCGCACCTATTGGTATGTTCTTGGTTAATTCTATTTCAACGCCCATTCTAATTCCGGCTGTTTCCTTTAAAGATCGTGCCGCCTTAACGGTCAAGTCCTCAACTGGCAATTGATGATTCGACCCAACACGCCGTATAACGCCATCCTGGCGCACATGAAAACGAAGAATATCACCGTAATCTAAAATCTGAAAAACTGTCTGGAGCTCATGAAGCAGGTCTTTCCTTCGTCCCAAAACATGAAGAAATAAATTTATTTTTGCTGGTGCTAGCCATGTTGTCATAAATTAACTCGGCTCATCGTAAAGATTCCATGACTCAATAGTAAGTTTTAACTTAATGTCATCTACTGGCTCATCTTGACTGAGATTAATTGTGGGCGTTGAAACTTGATCTGGAAAAAGAGAAATACTAAGACTCTTTGGTAGATCGATGCCGTCGATTGAAATATATTCATTGTATTGAATCTCCCAACCATCTTGCACAAATGATAAAGCTCTCCCAACAACATCGATGGCAACACCACCGTGCTTTCCTGGAGCTGGTAATCCTCGAACCCAATAGTTCATTTGATTGAACGGAATCAACCATCCACTTAAGTCATAAAGCAACGCCTCACCCGAAATGCCAACCAATCTTTCTCCTGATGAGCGTTGGAGAACCGCGCCTTTACTATCCTCATACAAACGCAACCGACTGCTTCCAAATGGACCAAAAAGCTTAAGCTCTTTTGTAACTAAACTTCCATTCCAAAAAAATGAAGCATTATCAGATTTCGATCCAATTGTAATTATAAAACGACCGCTTAAACTCCAATTAGCAACACGACCTATATTTTCCTGTCGTTCTTGCCATAAAGATGTGGGATTTGAATCAGTACTTAATCGCTCGACAGGTAACTGATTACAACTCATCAGTGGAATCATAAATAGAAAAATACAGAAAATTTGCTTCACTTACTAAACCTACGGATTGTTTCACTTAAAACTGGGTTAGCCAAACCATCTTTGGTTTCTTGTCCGATCCGCCATACATCCCGCGCCTCATCTATTCTCCCTTGTACATACAAAACCTCACCCAAATGAGCGGCAATCTCTGGGTCTACACGAATATCAAATGCTTTACGCAAATTATCTAGGGCTAGAGAAAAATCTCCTAAACGATAATGCACCCATCCCAAACTATCCAAGATAAAAGGATCCTGGGGCTTAAGAGCGATGGCCTTTTCAATAAGAATTAGAGCTTCATCTAAACGTAATGATTGATCAGCTAGGGTATAACCCAATGCATTATAAGCATGTGCATTATCGGGTTGTAACTCTATAATCCTTCTCATATCGCGTTCATGCTCCACTAATTTTTCTAATTGTGCTGCTAGCAGACCTCGCGCATATAAAAGTTCAGGAGCATCTGGGATATCACTCAATGCTGCATTAAGGAGCGCTAATGCCTGTTCAGGCTTGTCGATTGACCGTAGTATCTGCTCTTCGGTTAAATAAATCTGAACCTGTTGATCTGTATTGCGTGGCAAAATCCCTGCCAGATGATTAATCGCTTGATCTGATCGTCCTTGGTCGGACATTACCCGACCTATCTCTAATTGAGCGTCAAATCGAAAATTTCGGCTATAAATTCCTGTTAACCACTCTAAAGCCGACTCATATCTTTCCTCTGCTCTGGCAATGCGCCCTAAATAGAGGCGCACTTGGTCACCATCTGGCTTGATTGCTAGGTAGCGCTCAAACATTTCTGTCGCCAATTGATATCTACCTTCTTGCAGGTGTATAAGGCCAATTGAAAATATTGCATCGGTATTTTCCGGGTCCCGTTCTATTAACTCTGAAAGATTTCGAAGTGCATCAGATATGTCTCCCCACTGTAGCAATAAACGACCAAATGCTAATTGAAGGCGGCCGCGATCTGGAAAATGTTCAAGAAAATCCTCGGAAAATGTCTTGATTTTTATACGAGCATCAACGTCATTCCACCAAACTAATTTAAATATCGCTGGCTCTTCCCAACCTGGTCGCAATTCGAGAGCTGTATTTAGAGATGAATGGGCTTTTTCTAGTTTGCCTGATCGATAGGAAATGAAACCATGTACAAGATACACTTCCGAGCGATCTGGAAAATATTCAATCAGGCGATCCATTACAGTGACCCAACGGCTAGGATTTTCAAGCGTGCTGAAAACTTCACCGACATATCTAACTACTAAATCAACATCCGAGCTCTCTTGCTCTAGAAGCGTAACTAAGGCTTCAAAAACCTTGTCGGGTTCATCCGCAGCAATATAGGCACGAAGTAGCATTACTTGCGAGCGGGATGGATCTAGATCTAGACTAACGAGATCTCTCGCCATTTCCAAAGCTAAATCAACTCGGCGAGCCTCCATAGCAAAATTATATGCAAGCTCTAAAACCTCTTGATCTTTGCTTATCCGGCCAGCTTCGGACATTGCCTCTGATGCGATATTTAAGAGTCCCCGATCTCTTGCTATGTCACCTAAGACATAATGATAAATAAAGGCTTTTTTTACCGACGGGGTTCTACTGATCTTGTGTGTAATCTCCAACTCTGTATCAAGATTTTGTTTGTCTTGGGCATAAACTAGAGAAGTTAAAAAAAACAAGCTCGCCACAACTAGTTTGAAAACTAAGTGAAATGTAGACTTTAACGCCAATTGAACTTCTTTCTCCATCATGCAGAAAATAGTTGTCAGGTGTGAGAAAATCCTAAGTAAATATCGAAGAATAACAGAACGTAGACCAAATATAGAGGTATAAAGTGTATCTTTTCGGGATTTGATATCTCAACACATCACATTTATCGGAAAAAATTGACCTGTATCTCCGCCTACCTTAATTAAGAATGAACATTAACATCAAAAAAAGATTGGATCTACTCACAGACCGTATGGAGGAATTAAATGTCCTTCTATCCGACCCCAATATAATCTCAGATCATGGAAATTTTCGAAAATTATCTATTGAACTATCGGAGATTGAGCCTGTCGTAAAACAATACACACTTTACAGAGCTGTAAGTGCAGAAACACAACAAGCACTTAGCATGCTTGAAGATCCGGATCGATCGATTCGACGACTTGCCCAAGACGAGCTTTTGCGCCTTAAAAAAACAGTTGTTGACGAAGAAGACAAACTGAAACTCTTATTACTTCCCAAAGATCCTAATGATGTTAGGAACGTCTACCTTGAATTACGAGCAGGTACAGGTGGAGATGAAGCGGCGCTATTTGCAGGTGATCTTTTTCGCATGTATGTCGCTTTTTCAGAAAAGCAAAATTGGACAGTCGAAATTACCAATCAAAATTCTGGAGAGCATGGTGGATATAAAGAGATAATCGTGAGAATAATAGGACAAAATGTTTTTTCGCGTTTAAAATTTGAATCTGGGGCCCACCGTGTTCAACGCGTTCCAGAAACTGAAGCCCAAGGTCGAATACATACGTCAGCCTGCACCGTTGCTATTCTTCCTGAAGCTGAAGAAATTGATCATATAGATATCTCTAATAATGATCTACGCATTGATACCTATAGAGCCTCTGGTGCCGGCGGTCAACATGTCAATCGTACAGATTCTGCAGTACGAATTACTCATTTGCCCAGCGGTATAGTAGTTGAGTGTCAGGATGAAAGATCTCAGCATAAGAATAAAGCCCGAGCGATGTCAGTTTTGAAAGCTCGGTTACTTCAGTCTCAAATCGAGAAACAGAAAAATGAGGTAGATGCGACTAGGCGATCACTTGTAGGTACCGGCGATCGATCAGAAAGAATACGAACATATAATTTTCCCCAAGGAAGAGTCACTGATCATCGCATCGGCCTGACACTCTATAAACTTGATGAAATTCTTGCTGGTGATCTAGCACAAGTAATTGACCCAATTATCACCAGATACCAAACAGAACAACTTTCTTCTCTAGCAAGCACATGACCCTGCCAACAGTAAATATGTGGGTAGACTATGCTAGCGACCATTTATCTTCCGTAACTACTACACCGCATCTCGACGCCGAAATCATCCTGCGTAATGTCTGCGGTATTGACCAAATCACTGTTTTAACCGGCGCTCCCATAATTCTCAACTCTGAACAACTAAAAAAATTAGAAAAATTATTGAATAGAAGGCATGCGGGCGAACCGATTGCCTACATTATCGGTGAAAAAGAATTTTGGTCTCTACCCCTCAAGGTAACTAAAGACACTCTCATTCCGAGACCAGAAACCGAGTTACTTGTAGAGTTTGTAATTGATAAATTAAAAACTGATGATTTGTTACAGATACTTGATTTAGGAACAGGAAGTGGCGCTATCGCTATAGCGCTTGCGACTGAATTCCCAAAAGCCCAAATTACAGCAACCGATATCTCATTAAAAGCGCTAGAAGTAGCTAAAAAAAACGCAAAAAAATACAATACACATAACGTTACCTTTAAGTCGGGAGATTGGCTAAACGCTGTTCCAAATCGTTTTTATTCAATTATCGTATGCAATCCACCATATGTAGGAATAAATGATCCCGATCTTGATGTAGGACAAACAAAATTTGAACCTGATTTAGCTCTATTTAGTACAAATAATGGCATGTCAGCACTACAAAAAATTATCGCTGAAGCACCCAAGTCCTTACAATCAAACGGTTGGCTAGTATTAGAGCACGGGCATAGACAGCAAGAATCTGTCAAAAAACTATTGTACGATGCGCAGTTCAAATCTATAGTTCATCACTATGATTTATCGGGTCGTCCCAGAGTAACCGCTGCCCAAACGACTAATTGATTAACCATAAATACGATACCCTTTATGATTTTCTTTCGACCAAACCTTCCTTCTAAAGGAAAAGCATTGCAAGGACGAAACGAACCTATATGCATAAATAATTTGCATCATGTTCATCAACGCACCATTAAAGCCCCATTTCCAAGCAAATACCAGCTCGCTCTTTTTGGTCTGGGTTGTTTTTGGGGCGCGGAACAGGTCTTTTGGACAAAAAAAGGAGTCTACACCACGGCTGTTGGTTATGCTGGTGGATACACGCCTAATCCTACTTACGAAGAGGTTTGTAGTGGATTAACTGGACACGCCGAAGTAGTGTTAGTTGTTTTTAATCCATCAAAAATTAATTATCTAACTTTGTTAAAAACCTTTTGGGAGGGTCATGATCCAACACAGGGAATGCGGCAACAAAATGATATTGGAACTCAATATCGATCTTGTATATACACTTACAACAAAGAACAGGAAGAGCTTGCAACCAACACGAAGGAACATTACAACGAAATTCTCGTGGCGTCCGACAAGTCAAAAATAACTACTGAGATAAAAGAAGCCAACGCATTTTACTATGCAGAAGACAATCACCAACAATACCTCTCGAAAAATCCTGGTGGTTACTGCGGCCTAGGCAGTACTGGTCTTTGTCTAGACGCTAAAAACTTCTAAAAACTCATTCTGCTGCTGGTGGCTTCATAGGTATTGGGAAAGACGCTACATTTCCACTTTCTGAATCACCACCCGGTCTGACCTTGGCTCTACCCTCTTTTTCAACCTGATCGATTCTAATAACTGAATGCAAAGGAATGTAAGTACGCTTAACTCCGCTAAATTCAGCCTTTAATTTTTCGTCTGAAGGATCTAGAACTAAATTTGATCTCTCACCAAAACTGATGTCTCCGATCTCAACAAACGCGAACATTGCCCCCTGAGTTACTTCTCGAGCATATACCTCATAAACATTCCCCTGGCTTTGGAAAATAATTCTATAAATACTTTTTTTAGACATGTATTTGGTTTCCAAAAAATAACATAACTACACAATACCATTATAACAAGCACTTATCTATCTTAACGAAGATATGGGGCCTTTCTTCTTATAATGCAAGTCAGGATGATCAGATCTTTTATGATTTTAATACTTTTGTCTTAATAAATCCGTAATCTATGGGACTCTACAATAAGAATGGTGCTTAAAAAACTAATATGTCGACTTTTTCACACCCCTCATGACAAACTCGAACAAGCTATTCATGAGATGAACAGATTTATCTCTTTAGCGATAGGTCCAGGGTCGTCTAAGTGAAAATGATGGTTCCCTTGAAATTCGACTACTCGGATATTCAAAAATGCGTTTATTCTATTAGCCGTTTCAGCGCGACTCTGTAAATATCCATCTTTTGCCATTGCTAGAAGTGTCGGAACTTTGTTGGCCTTGAAAATTGTTAGTACCTGCTCTTCAGTCATGTATTGAGGGCTCGGCCACAATAAACGAGGATCCGTGCGCCATCCAAACCCATTATTTACTTCTACAGCATTTCTCTCGACAATGATCCTTGCTCCTTCTCTGCTGATGTGGTTAACCTGTAGTCGAGCATTTATCATCGCTTCAAGATTTGGGTGGATTTTGCCAGAAACTTTGGTATGGATCGTGCGAGACCTACGAGTTGCCTTGCTCAATTGAATAGCAGCCTTAGAGGCTACTTCTGCGCGGGGGCCTAAACCGTCAATTAGGATTAAATGGGTCACTATTGACGGATCTGCAACAGCAACAAATGTAGCAATCGCACCTCCCAAGGAGTGGCCTAACAAAATACAACTTTTCCAGCCCAAGGATTTGATTGACTGCAAAACAGTCGGAATGTAATCGATAAATTGATAATGATCCGAAAATTTACGGTGCTCAGAATGCCCATGACCAGGTAAATCAAGTGCCACGACTTGAGCATTTTTAAGCAGCGGTGCAAGTGAGCTAAAGCTAGCAGCATTATCTAGCCACCCATGGAGTGCTAAAATCAATCTTTCATTAGAATCACCCCATTTTAGTCCGGCCAATTCGCCAACTGAAGTAACAAGTTTTAAAGGTTCTGGCTTTTCGAAAGTGCTCGGTTTTCTCATTGATTAAATTTCTAAAAACAATTTATAAACGAAAAAGGTTATTTTTATTGCAAACAAGCTGATAATACAAAGATAAATTAGATTAATGCATAATTTTGCCACATTGAATAGATAATTTTATGTATAGATTAAGGTATAACTGACAACATAAGCCGATGATTTTAGTATCAACATTTTTTATAATTGAAATAGTGAAGAACGAAGGAGCCAATTATGGCAAAGCCCGAAAAAAATAATGCTGACCGTCTTGCGAAATCGGTTCGGCACTCATTTACATTAACCGACAATGAAACGGGCAAATCCTGGGAATTCCCAACACTTTATGGAACTGTCGGCCCTAAGGTTCTTGATACTCGAAAACTATTTAGTCAAGCTGGAGTATTTACCTATGATCCGGGCTTCGCTTCAACTGCTTCCTGTACATCCGAAATTACTTATATAGATGGAGAAGCAGGAATATTGTTACATCGTGGTTATGCAATAGAGGATCTTGCACGAAATACTGATTATACCGATGTGTGCTATTTACTACTGCATGGTGAACTTCCTTCACCAGAAGAAAAGTCAGAGTTTGATCATGATATCAGTAACCACACAATGCTACATGAACAACTTGTACGATTTTACAGTGGATTTATGCGTAGTGCCCACCCTATGGCAATAATGATAGGAGTAGTCGGTGCGTTATCAGCTTTCTATCACGATAGTACTGACATTAATGATCCTATGCAAAGAATGAAAGCAGCGCATCGATTAATAGCGAAAATGCCAACAATCGGAGCATATGCCTACAAATACTCCCTAGGCCAATCCTTCCCCTATCCAAGTAATAATCTAAACTATTCAGAAAATGTATTACGGCTAATGTTCAGTGTCCCAACTCGTGAATATGATATAAATCCAGTACTAGCGCGGGCCATGAATCGTATTCTTATACTCCATGCTGATCATGAACAAAATGCATCAACATCCACAGTACGTTTAGCGGGTTCATCTGCGGCTAACCCATTTGCGTGTGTCGCGGCAGGTATTGCCTCACTTTGGGGGCCAGCTCATGGCGGAGCAAATGAAGCTGTATTAAATATGCTTCATGAAATTGGCACAAAAGATAGGATTGGAAAATATATTAAAAAGGCTCAAGATCCAGAAGATAGCTTTCGGTTGATGGGCTTTGGGCACCGCGTTTACAAGAATTATGATCCTCGCGCTGAGGTCTTACGCAAAACATGTCACGAAGTGCTTGATGAGCTCGGAATTCATGATGCCACACTAGATCTAGCCATGGCTCTAGAAGAGATTGCACTGAAAGATGATTATTTTCAAGAAAAACAACTATATCCTAATGTTGATTTTTATTCTGGAATAATTCTTAGAGCTATAGGTTTTCCTGTCAATATGTTTACAGTCCTTTTCGCTATTGGAAGAACAGTTGGCTGGATTGCTCACTGGAAAGAGATGATGGAATCACCCGAATCTAGGATCGGTCGCCCAAGACAACTGTATGTTGGAAGCAAAAAAAGGGAATTTACATCAGTAGCTAACCGTGAACATACCGACCGCAAAATTAGCTGGTCGTGGCTTTGGGGTGGTAAAAAATGAGGCCTAAATAGGCAGTCATAGAGCAATACAAAAAATACTTCGGAGAGCCTCATTCTTGAACTGCGTTATATACAAAGCTAGCAAAAAAGCAAATACCTATCTATTTGTCGAGAACGAGAATGATTTTTCGAGAGTTCCAGACCCTCTCTTAAATTTATTAGGAATGTTAGAAATAGTAATAGCATTGGAAATATCTGAAAATACAAAATTGGCGCAAGCATCTACCGCAAAAGTTATATCAGAAATAAAGGAATCTGGCTTCTATCTTCAATTACCTTCTGATGTTATTGAGCCTAAGAGTGTTTACGGAAATTAACAATCGATGCTACTAAAAATTCTTATCACGCTTGCCGTTATTCTGATCGTTGCTCTTATCTTTAGAGTAAAACAGCCTCAAAATAAAGCAACACAACATAGAGCCGAATCAACACAAAAAGATCGGGGTTCATCCAATCTAGTAATTTACTCTCTTTTAGGAGTTATCATTGCAATTTCAACATTAATTTTTGTCCTTAACTGGAATGAACAACATCGAATCATCAATGTGCGTGTAACTAATAACCAGGGAGACATCATAAACTATCAGGCATATCAGAAAGACATTGAGGGGCGCCGGTTTATAACGTTGGATGGAGTAAGCGTAACCCTCGGAATTTCCGATAGGATTGAAATGGTTGAATGATAGTGAAGTTTATTTTTTAGCCACTGCTTGCCAATAGCAAATCTCTAAAGGATGTAACGAGACAAATCTTCATCCTCTACTAAATTAGATAGATGTTGATCTACGTAATCCCTATCTATTTTAACAGTGTCACCAGATCTATCAGCTGCATCAAAAGATACAGTTTCAAGCAATCTCTCCATAACGGTGTGTAATCTCCGTGCGCCAATATTTTCTGTTCTTTCATTTACCTGCCATGCAACTTCAGCTATTCTATTAACTCCGTCTGATTCAAACTCCAGATTAAGACCATCCGCCCTCAATAACGCCGAATATTGTTGAGTTAAGGATGCATAAGGTTCTGTAAGAATGCGTACGAAATCACTAGAGCTCAGCGCATCCAGTTCTACACGTATTGGAAGTCGGCCTTGTAATTCAGGGATCAAATCTGAAGGCTTACTCATTTGAAAAGCGCCAGACGCTATAAAAAGGATATGATCAGTTCGAACCATTCCGTATCGAGTGCTAACAGTACAACCCTCAATTAGTGGTAACAAATCTCTTTGTACACCTTCACGAGATACATCCGCTCCCTGCTGATTATTTCTCCCGACAATCTTATCCAACTCATCGAGAAAAACAATTCCGTTTTGTTCGACTCGCTCAATCGCTTCTTGTTTTATATCATCATCGTTTACCAGATTTGCAGCAGCTTCTTCAGTTAATAATCGCGTTGCCTCAAACACTGAAACTTTCCGACTTCGAGTTTGCTGGCCCCCTAGATTCTGAAACATATTTTGTAATTGTCCAGTCATCTCCTCCATGCCCGGTGGGCCCATAATTTCTACACCCATTTTCGGACTACTGACTTCAATTTCAATGTCTTTTTCATCAAGTTTACCCTCTCTAAACAGCTTCCTAAAACGCTGGCGAGCTGCTCCATCCTTGTCTCCTATAGGATCGACACTGCCTTTAGTTCCTTGCTCCCAATCGTTTTCACGAGGAGGAGGTAAAAGAGCATCCAGTATCTTCTCTTCCGCAATATCTTCGGCACGCGACCGCACTCTTTCAATTGCTTCCTCCCGCGCCATTTTGATGGCCATATCGACTAAATCCCTAACTATAGAATCTACTTCGCGCCCAACATAACCTACCTCTGTAAATTTCGTTGCCTCTACCTTCATGAAAGGTGCTTTAGCAAGTCGCGCTAAGCGCCTAGATATCTCAGTTTTACCTACACCTGTAGGGCCAATCATAAGTATATTTTTTGGGGTAATTTCAGCCCGCAAGGCTTCATCCTTGACCTGTGCTCGGCGCCAACGATTACGAAGAGCTACCGCTACAGATCTTTTGGCAGCTGCCTGACCAACAATATGTTTGTCTATTTCTTCAACTATTTCACGTGGCGTCATAGACATTTGATTACCTAACCTTTCAGTTCCTCGATAGTGAACTCATTATTTGTGTAAATACAAATATCCGCGGCTATAGATAACGCTCGTTCTACAATCACTTTCGCATCCAACTCCGTCTCCTTTAGCAGTGCAAGCGCAGCGGCTTTTGCATAGGTTCCGCCCGATCCAATGGCCATGATCCCATGTTCTGGCTCAATGACATCACCACTACCAGTAATAATAAGAGAAGTTGTCCTATCCGCTACGGCTAACAAAGCCTCAAGTCGCCGTAACATACGATCGGTGCGCCAATCCTTGCTTAGCTCTACAGCTGAACGTACCAAATTCCCCTGATGTTTTTGCAGTTTACCCTCAAATCGCTCGAATAAAGTAAAAGCATCTGCAGTGCTGCCCGCAAAACCAGCAATAACTTTGTTATCAAATAGACGGCGAACCTTTCGAGTATTGCCTTTCATTATTGTATCGCCCATCGATGCCTGACCGTCACCACCAATTACAACCTGACTATTTCGCCTAACAGATAAAATGGTCGTGCCATGTATTGAATCGAAACTCATAATCTCAAACCTTCAGGATCAACAAAAGACTTTCACTTAACCACATAAAGATGAGGCTGTTTAACTTCTCCAGATATAGAAACGACCTCGCTCTGACCACCTGAAGTAATATCATCCTCCATTCCCGATACAACTTCGCTTTCTCGAAAATAATAACCATGACCATTCTCCTTAGCGAATACAGCAAGAACAGATCTAACCGGAAACCGGACAGCTCGTGAAACACTAGCGAATCTAGCAGAAAAAGAAATTATTTCATTGCCTAATTCTAGAGAATCCACAGCACTTTGATGCACATTTAAAAGAATTTTCCCATCTTGCGTGTAACCAGAGGGGACCACAACTCCCTCTGTCTCTGCATCAATAAGTAGCTGGGGAGTTAAATCATTATCAATAGCCCAATCTCGAATCGCTCGAATTAGATAAGGTTGTGTGGAAATTAAGGTTTCTTTTTTTGTGTCCATATAAATTTGATCCTTACGAGGCATTGATACTATGCTTTTATCTATCGTCGCAATTCGCGTTCCTCGTCGCTAAGACTTTGTTGAAATGATTCCCGAGAGAATAGCCTTTCGCTATATTCTTCAAGTTGGGCCACTTTTTTTTGTAAGTCGATACCTAAAAAAGGTAACCGCCACAAAAGAGGCGCTACATAACAGTCAGCTAAAGTAACATCATCTCCTAAAATATAATCTTGATTAGAAAAAATCTGGGACATTGCCGATAAACCATCTGCTAATTCATGTCGCCGCTTTTGATCAAATTTCTGACCGTTGACCATATGCCCTTGAACATTATCTAACCAGTCACGTTGTAAACGAAAAATCAGTAATCTAGCGCGACCCCGGCCAACAGGATCAATGGGCATTAAGGGGGGATGTGGTAGTCGCTCATCTAGGAATTCATTTATAACAATAACATTGTACAAGACGAGATCTCGATCGACTAGAGTCGGTGATTCACCATAGGGGTTGAGCTCACTAATCTCGTCCGCCGGCTGATCTTTGGTAAAAAAATGAAAGTCAGATTCTGCATCCTTTTCTCTCATAACCAACCTACATGTGTGTCCATACAAACATAAAGGATCAGAAAAAAGTTTCATGGTCTCCTATCAACTCACTATTATTAACCCGGAATATAAAATCAATCAACATCGCGCCAGTATTCCTTTTTCAAGAAGTAAGCAAATATAGTAAAAATTACCATAAAGATTACAACCCATAATCCAACACGATATCGGACAAGCTTAGCCGGCTCTGCAAGATAAACCATAAAATTAGTCAGATCCGTAACAGCCACATCAAATTCTTCGGGAGTCATAGTACCATCCGACAATATCCCATACTTTTTAAATTTTGTGCCTTGCTCTTTGTCAAAATAAGCTTTTCGATAACCTTGCCATTCATACAACACATTAGGCATCGCAACGTTCGGATACAAAACGTTGTTCCAACCAGTTGGAGAAGTATCATCTACATAAAAACTCCTCATATAGGTATAGATCCAATCAGGTCGCCTGTAACGAGCAGTTAAGCTAAGATCGGGTGGGACAACTCCGAACCATTGCTTAGCCCCATCTGCCGGCATACGAGAAGTCATTAAATCGCCTGGCTTCTCAGTCGGACCCATCAAATTTTCACGCAAAAGTTCGTCGCTAATCCCAAGATCATTTGCCATCCGTTCGTAACGCATGTAAGAAGCACCATGACACGAAAGACAATAATTAACAAAAGTCCTCGCACCTCTCTGTAAAGATTGTCTATCGCTTAAGTTAATACTGGCCGAATCTAAATTAGCGCCACCACCACCAGCTGCCCAAGCAGCACTGCCGAAGAAACCAAAAAGCAGGAATATTATATATCTTGCTATCATTTTCTTAATCGATCCGGTTCAGGTCTAGTCTTATCTAGTCGAGTATAAATCGGCATAAGAAAAAAGAAGGCAAAGTAAATAATCAGTCCGACCTGTGCCCAAGTTACATTCTTAAGCCAAAATAGGTCTATATGGCCTGGGTTTCGAGTACCTAAAAACCCGAGCATGACAAAATTTATAACAAAAAGAGTAAGCATAGTTTTATACATCCAACCCCGATAACGAATCGATCTCACTCTGGAACGATCCAACCATGGCAAAAAGAAGAAAATGACAATTGCGGCACCCATCGCAATAACCCCCCAAAGCTTAGCTCCGCCAGGCAACCACTCAAAAGTAACGGCGCGCAATATCGAGTAGTAAGGGGTCAGATACCAGAGAGGCACTATATCTGGTGGAGTCTGGAGGATATCCGCAGGCGCAAAATTATCTTTTTCTAAAAACCAACCACCAAATTCTGGAATAAAAAAGACTATGGCTAGATAAATCGTAAAAAATATGCCAATACCAAATGTATCTTTAATTGTATAGTAGGGATGAAAAGGAACCCCATCCAAGGGTTTTCCAGTGGCATCTTTTTGTTTCTTTATTTCTACTCCGTCCGGATTATTAGAACCGACCTTATGCAATGCAACTATATGTAAATAGATCAAGAGCGCGAGCAATAAAGGTAAGAGAATTACATGGAAAGCAAAAAATCTATTAAGCGTTGCATCTGATATAACATAATCACCACGAATCCACTCTGCCAATCCCTCACCGATAAACGGGATCGCGGCAAACAACGAAACAATCACTTGTGCACCCCAGTATGACATGTTACCCCATGGCAATAAATAACCAAAGAATGCTTCCGCCATCATAGCTACATATAAAAGCATTCCGAGCAACCAAATGAGCTCTCTGGGCGACTTATGGGAACCATACATGAGACCCCGAAACATATGAATATAAAGAGCCACAAAAATCATCGAAGCCCCAACAGAATGTAAATAACGTACAAACCACCCAGCAGGCACGTCCCGCATAATATATTCGACCGATGCGAAAGCTAATTCAACATCAGGCTTGTAGTGCATTGTTAGGATGATTCCAGTAACAATTTGGAGAACTAAAATTATGGTTAAGATTGCACCAAAATAATAAAGAAAATTAAAGTTCTTCGGTGCATAGTACTCTGCAAAATGCTCTTTCCACACTTTAGTAACGGGAAATCGTTCATCCATCCAACGCATTAAACCGGACATCAAACTGACCCTCCTTCCTCGCCAACGCCTATCAAAACGCGATTATCAGAAATAAATGAATACGGTGGTACTTCAAGATTTGTAGGTGCTGGAACATTTTTATAAACTCGTCCCGCTAGATCAAATTTTGACCCGTGGCATGGACAAAAAAACCCGCCTAACCAATCATCACTTAAGCCGGAAGACGCTCCAAGTTCAAAGTTTTTCGTCGGAGCACAACCAAGATGGGTGCAAACCCCTAGTACTACTAAGACATTTGGACGAATTGAGCGAAATTCGTTTTGAGCATAGCTAGGTTGTTGCGCAATATCCGAGTCAGGATCAGCTAACTTTTCTCTCAATTGACTGAGCCCATCAATCATTTGATCAGTTCTTCTCACAATCCAGACTGGCTTGCCTCTCCACTCAACTACCAACATCTGGCCATCTTTAAGCAGGCTTATGTCAACTTCAACTGGCGCACCTGCCGCTCGTGCCCGCGCACTTGGCCGCATGCTCGCTATAAATGAACCGACCAAACTGCCGGCACCTGCTAACCCTAAAACCGATGTCATCACTGTTAAGAACCGTCGACGGCGCTTATTTTCTTTTTCTTCTAGCATAAATTCCTCAAACCGAAATCAAGATAGCCAAAAATACGTTATCTTTTCTGCATAAGACCCATTTAAACCAGGATAAGTATAACAAAATGGATACGAGAATCACCAAGCTTAATTGCTCTCGCAGGCAATTCAGACCTCTCAATTGATGTTATCTTCACGGAACAAAGCCGAGATGGCGAAGCAATGTATCGACCGATGGTTTTCGGCCCAGGAAGGCTATAAACATTGACATGGGGTCTTTAACCCCCCCTAGTTCTAAAATCTCGCTTAAAAAAGCCCTACCCGACGTCTGATCGAAGAGACCTTCAGTTTCAAAGCGACTAAAGGCATCTGCAGAAAGAACTTCTGCCCATTTATAGCTATAATACCCAGCTGCATATCCTCCCGCAAAAATATGCGAAAAAGAGTGCTGAAATCGATTAAATTCAGGTAGTTTGACAACCGAAACACAATTGCGAACATCATCAAGAACATCTTGAATCGATTGATTTTTAACTCCCCACTCCGAATGCAATCTAAAGTCAAATACTGAAAATTCTAATTGCCTGACCATCTGCAACCCAGATTGAAAGTTCCGAGCATCTTTAAGCTTGTTTAAAAGCTCTGGTGGTAGTTTTTCTCCAGTCACAACATGTCCCGAAATTAGATCTAAACCATCACTTTCCCAGCACCAATTCTCAAGAAACTGACTGGGTAGTTCAACCGCATCCCATGGTACACCGTTTATTCCAGAAACAGCAGGTTCATTTACCTGAGTCAACATATGATGAAGGCCATGACCAAATTCGTGGAATAGTGTGAGCACATCCTCATGAGTCAGTAACGATGGCTGGCCATCTAGTGGTGGAGAAAAATTGCATGTCATAAAAGCAACAGGATTTTGGTGCTGTCCATTAGCCTGAATATGGCGACTAATACAATCACCCATCCATGCGCCACCCCTTTTATTGGGGCGCGCATAAAGATCTAAATAAAAACTACCTCTCAGCTTGCCTGCGACATCTATAATCTCGAAATACATCGCATCACTGTGCCACATTTGAGGCGAATAAGAAGCAGGTCTGACAGTGATACCAAACAAGCGCCTCACAACCTCATACATTCCCTCAAGAACACGAGGTAATGGAAAGAAAGAACGCACCTCCTCTTGGTTAAATTGGTAGCGCGATTGCCGTAAATGCTCTGACCAATATGGAATATCCCATGCTTCTAAAACAAAACCCTTATTATTTTCCGAGGCAAACTTAGAAAGCTCTTTGAGTTCTACTTCGGCTTGGGGCTTAGTCCGTTTGAGGAGATCATGGAGGAAATCATCTACAGTACTCCTCTCAGTTGCCATTCGGGTAACTAATGCATAGTCTGCGTAATTGAGATATCCAAGGAGCTTCGCCTGCTCTAAGCGCAGGTCCAGAATCTCTTCCATAATTTCACTGTTATCCCATTTCCCAGAATTGGGTCCTATCTCGCTACCCCGAGTAACATAGGCTGTGTACATTTCACGCCGTAACTCGCGTCGCTCAGAAAACATCATAAATGGTATATAAGAAGGAGCATGCAATGTAAAACGCCACCCTTCGACACCAGCTGATTCAGCTGTCTGTTTGGCTAATGCTACAGCGGAATTCGGCAAACCAACTAAATCGATTTGATCATAAATGTCTAGATACCAACCATCAGTAGCATCTAGTAAATTTTGCTCGAAACGATTGGCAAGCGATGCTAGTTGTTCAGATTTTTTTCTAAACTTTATCCGATCTTTTGTCGAGAGATCTACACCACTCAACCTAAAATCTCTGATCGCATTATTTATCACTTTTTGTTTCGCCGCATCCAAACTTGCTAGCCGTGTATTTTCTTGAATTGCCTTATACCCTATGTAAAGATCTTGATTCTGACTAACCTCAGATTTATATATAGTCAATTTTTTTAAGCTGCTCTCATAGGCTAATCGAAAATCAGAAGAATCACATACTGCATTAATATGTGAAACGATTGCCCATAAACGATCTATCTTTTCAGAAACTTCATTTAGGGGTTTCGCAAAATTATCCCAGTCTGCTTCTTCTGAAATCTTTGATAAATTAATCGTCGTAATCCTACTTTGATTCAAAAGAAAATCGAGAGCCTCTTCAACATGATAAGACTTAATCTCCGAAAATCTTGGTAGACCACTGAAGTCTAGTAGCGGATTTTCCATACTTTTGGAATCCTCATAATATTTTTATTGACATAAACACACATCACAGTGTCAACTTCTGAACAACCATTCTATGGCGTAACAGGAATTTGAATAACATAATAACAGGTACTTTACCTAGGTGGTACTAAGCCATGAAAAACAAATATGATCTGCTCGTAATAGGTGGTGGTAGCGGTGGTATTGCTACAGCCCGTAGAGCCGCTGAATATGGAGCTAGAGTTGCGCTTGTAGAAATTGGGAAACTTGGTGGAACTTGTGTCAACGTCGGTTGTGTTCCAAAAAAAGTAATGTGGAATGCATCCAGAATAAAGGAAACATTAAACCATGCAAACGAATATGGTTTCGACATATACCAGAAAGACTTCGATTGGTACGCGTTTAAAGAGCGACGCGATGCTTATATCAAGCGTCTCAACGGCATATACTTCAAGAATTTAGTATCATCTGGAGTAGACATAATCGAAGGCGAAGCATCATTCTCTGATGATCCACACAAAATTTTTGTAGATTCAGACTTAATCGAAGCGGCGCATATCTTGATTGCAACCGGCGGAATACCCAAAATTCCAAGAATCGAAGGCTCTCATGCAGGTATCACTAGCGACGGCTTCTTTGATTTGCAAAAACAACCATCCAATGTATTAATTGTTGGGTCTGGCTACATCGCCACTGAATTTGCTGGCGTCTTAAATTCTCTAGGGACCAAGGTCACAATGCTAATTCGAAGACAAACCCTTTTGGGCAACTTTGATCTTCTTCTTCAACAAAGCATCATGGAGCTAATGTCTAATAATGGCGTCGATATCATCCCACAAACAAGCGTAGAAAAAGTACGAAGCGACTCAACTAGAGAAATATACGTTGAGTCTAATAAAACAACTCATGGGCCTTTTGATACGCTGATATGGGCCATCGGGAGAGATCCAAATATTCGCAATCTGAACTTAAAATCAGTTGGAATTGAAACTCACTTGAATGGTCATATAAAAATAGACTCATATCAAAACACAAATGTTCCAGAAGTTTATGCTGTTGGCGATGTTACTGGAAAGCACAATCTAACACCGGTAGCAATCGCGGCTGGCAGAAAACTCGCTGATAGAATTTTTGGAGATCAGCGTGATGCTAAACTTAACTATGAGAATATACCTAGCGTAATTTTTTCGCATCCGCCAATTGGCACCGTAGGTCTTACAGAACAAGAAGCCATTTCTCGTTTTGGGCGGGATGAGATAAAGATCTATGAATCACGATTCACCAACATTTTTTATGGGCCTCTTCAAGAAAAATCACCTACAGTCGTTAAGTTGATTACAGTCGGTTCAAAACAAAAAATCTTAGGATGTCACGTTATAGGAGATTCCTCAGATGAGCTAATTCAAGGATTTGCTGTAGCAATTGCTATGGGTGCCTGCAAATCAGACTTTGACAATACGGTTGCCATACATCCCACCGCAGCTGAAGAACTAGTAACATTACGCGGCGGACGAAAATCTCGGCTAGTATCCTGATGGAACTGAAGACCATAAATTTGGCAATATCTTTCTTCAGTCGCGTACAATCTAGTTACCCGGTTTAAAAAATTAGAGAATAAGAACAATGGCTTGGTGGGGTAAACTTATAGGTGGAACAGTTGGATTCATGCTTGGTGGACCATTAGGAGCGCTATTAGGTAGCTCCGTTGGCCATCAATTTGACGCTCGAAAGAAGCGCAAAGGATCCACCGGATTTCTTCCAGGCAATCAAGAAAGAACTCAAGCCGCTTTTTTTACCGCTACCTTTTCGGTGATGGGTCATTTAGCGAAATCAGATGGCCGTGTATCAGCCCAAGAAATCCAAGCTGCAAAGGCTCTAATGGACCAAATGCAGCTGACAGCTTCTCAACGTGAAGCAGCAATCAGCCTTTTTGAAAAAGGTAAGCGACCTGATTTTCCACTCGATGACATATTGGAGCAATTTAAACAAGAATGTCATCGAAGAGTTACGCTACTTCGGATGTTTTTAGAAATACAAGTCCAAGCAGCATTGGCAGATGGCCAAGTTGATCCAGCCGAAAATCAGATCCTTATTCATGCAGCTAAAATGCTCGGCTTTGACTCTAACCAAGTCGAGCGACTCATCAATTTCATCCATGGCACTGACGGTAGTTCAGCTAAAAAGGAACGGTCACTAGAAAATGCATATCAAGTCCTCGGTGTTAAACCCGAAGCGAGTGACACAAACATTAAAACTGCTTACCGTCGTCTAATGAGCAGACATCACCCAGACAAATTAGTATCAAAAGGCTTGCCAGAAGAAATGATTAAGCTTGCGACTGACAAAACCAAAGAAATTCAACAAGCGTGGGAACTCGTTCGTGATCATCGCAAAAATAGCACAGGATAAAACATCAAACACCAAGAAAAAGACCTATGGACAAGTATAAAATAGCCATTCTGGCTGGAGATGGAATTGGCCCTGAGATTACTGATGAAGCCTTAAAAATACTCCGCCTAATAGCCGATCGAAACAAAGTAAATTTTGAACTAGTCGAGTCACCTTTCGGAGCACAAGCTTACTTTGATACTGGATCCGCCTTCCCAAAAGAAACAATTGAACTCTGTGATAGTGCTGATGCGATCTTAAAGGGACCAATCGGGCTTAGTCATGAAAAATCCAAGCAAATCCCTATTGATCAACAACCTGAGCGAGGCGCATTGCTACCCATGCGCCGACGCTACGACACATTTGCCAACTTTCGTCCCGTCTATCTCCCAAAAGAACTTGCCCACTTTTCCCCACTAAAACCTGAAATTGTGGGTGATGGTATTGATATCATCATTATTAGAGAGTTAGTGGGTGGGCTGTATTTTGGCAATAAAGAGAGGGGTCTCGACGCAAACGGTCTCCGATTTGTGCATGAGACCCTTGAATATAATGAAAACCAAATACGACGAGTGTTGAGAATTGCTTTTGAGCTAGCTCAGAAACGCAAGAAGAAACTTCATAATGTTCATAAAAGCAATGTTTTAAAATCAAGCGTCCTATGGAATGAAATAGTAGATGAATTAAACCCAGAATATCAAGACGTAGAAGTTGTGAACGTACTAGTGGATGCTGCTGCAACCTATTTATGCCTTGATCCGACACGATTCGATGTGATGGTTATGGAAAATATGTTCGGCGATATTTTGAGCGATCAAGGTGGCGGCATCTTAGGTTCTTTAGGATTAATGCCATCAGCGTGTGTCGGCCCCAAAAAATCATATTATGAACCGTCTCATGGATCAGCTCCGGACATAGCGGGAAAAGGAATCGCTAACCCTTATTCTATGCTCGGCTCTGTGGCCATGATGATGGAGATGAGCTTTGGTATGGAAAAAGAAGCAAAAAACATTTGGAATGCTATGCGATCAGTATTTTCAGACGGCTTCACCACTGCTGATCTTTCAAAATATAAACAGAATGAAAAAATTATAAGTACTTCTGAATTCGGCAATAAAGTGGCAGATCAACTCGATCTATTCCCGTCCTCATAAGTGTGGGCACCTTTACTAGCTGCATTGATAATATCTTATTCAGGACGTTGAAGGGGGCCTAACTCCTGCTCACCGTTAGCTTTTGCATATTTTATATTCAACATTCGTACGGTAGCATTAACTCCCGCGAAAACTTGGTTAGCATGGACTCCTCGAGTTCGAAATGTCCGCTGACCATCGTTCCAAGTAATAAAACATTCTGTCAGAGCGTTAGTGTTTCCACCTTTAGGTATACGAATCTCAAAATCCGTAAGCTCTGGGAAGAGGAATATATCCGAATCTAAAACCTTTTTCATGGCATTATTGAAAGCATCGAATCCTCCGTTTCCGGATCCAGAGATTTTATGAATAGTTTCACCTATCCGTACTCGCACACTAGCCGTCGACTCAGTGTCAAAACCACTGCTTATGGAGCAACTGATTAGCTCAACATGTTGGGATTCACGACTTTCCAAAATATCAGCAATAATAAATGGTAGATCTTCTCTTGTAATTATCGCTTTCGTATCCGCGATCTCTACTATTCTTTTCAAAACTTTATCTTGATTATCAGAAGAAAGTTCGACTCCCAACTCTTCAAGATTTTTTAATAGAGATGCTCGACCACTCATCTTACCTAAAGCATAGCTATGTTTTCGGCCAAATCTCTCTGGGTTTAAATTAGTTTGATATAACCCGCCTTTTTTATCCCCATCCGCATGAATGCCACTCGTCTGGGTAAAAACGTCTGATCCAATAATAGGAGCATTAGCTGACACTCTTTTCCCCGAAAAATTTTCTACCATCTGACTGAGATCATGGATTTTTGATTCATCAACACTAATTTCCATACCAAGTTTGTCACGTAAAACCACTGCTACTTCCGCAAGAGATACATTTCCCGCACGCTCTCCCAAACAATTTAGAGTCACATGAATAGTTGATGCTCCAGCCTCCACTGCAGCCATAGCGTTAGCGGTCGCTAAACCATAATCGTTGTGGGGATGAAAATCAAAATTAAGCTTCGGAAAACGAGTGCACATGTCCCTCACACTATCATAAACTTCTTTAGGGCTGAAAACACCCAAAGTGTCAGGTAGCATCACATGAGCAACTTTGATCCCATTCAGGAAATCAACCATCTTATAAACATAATCACGGCTATCTCGATAGCCGTTTGACCAATCCTCTAAGTAAATATTAACAAGAAGGTTATTTTCCCTCGCGTAGGATACCGTCTGATCTATATCCCTTAAATGTTGATCTAACGTTTTTCGGAGCTGGACTCTGCAATGCTTTTCACTAGCTTTTGTCAAAAGATTAAGAACTCGACCACCAGTATCCACAACCCAGTCGACACTTCGTTTGAAATCCACAAAACCTAAAACTTCGACTTTTCCTAGAAAACCAAGCTCCGATGCCCACTTGTGAATTTGTGTAACCGCTGCTTTTTCGCCATGCGAAACACCGGCAGACGCTATTTCGATACGATCCACCTTGAGACTCTGGAGTAATGCTCTAGCAATGTTAACTTTTTCATCAGGCGAAAAAGAAACACCTTGCGTTTGTTCTCCATCACGTAACGTTGTATCCATTAATTGAACTCGATTGTTCGGCATGATCAAGGTAAATTCCAGAAGTAAGGTTTCAGTTTAATTGTACCCATATCTCCGTATCTTCCCACACTAATGTTAAAGGTTAAGCCCTTACAATCATAATTAATATCCTATCAGAAAAATTTACTTTTCTAATAGTGAATCAACCAACGACTGTACGCCGCTCCGCAAAGGATCGACAACAGGGAGGCCAGTTTCTTGAGCAAAACTGGCGATCGCATCAGCGGCAGCACGTGCTTCAAGCATGGAAGTATTTAAAGCAATGCCAATGGTTCGCGGTCGAGGAAATCCTCCACAAGCTGCTGCAACATCTTCATAGAGCTTTATCAGTTGCGAGAGTGGAGGAAATCTAATTTCATGATCTGCCAATTGATTGCTTCCTGCTTGGTGGCAAAGCACTAAATGAGTGGGACAACTACCTCTTAGCAAAGGAAGTGTTGAGGTGCTCCCAGGATGAATCATAGAACCCTGCCCTTCGATAATTTGAAGCTCCGCATCTGAATGATCAAGAACCAGTTTCTCTACAGCACCACAAGCATAATCAACTCGTATCGAGTCTAGCGCTATACCACGACCACTTATACAAATCCCTATCTGGCCGGTAGCTAGAAATTCGGCACGAATTCCTCTTTTCAATGCCTCTTTCCAGATTTCAATACCTGAAGTCATTTTACCAATCGCCATGTCTGTTCCGACCATTAGCAATCGGCGATTCCGCAAAAAAGCTGCTCGTGCGCTTGCTATCCCCAGATTTTTTGGTTCTTTTCTGATGTCCCAGATCCACTGTTCTTTTTCCAGTTCCGGATATCGGTTAGCTAAGGGTTCGTGTAATCCATTGACAATAGATAATCCTCCTTCAATAGCTCGATCAACTTCGTCTAACATATGTGGAGGCAACCTTCCGCCGGACGGCGCCATTCCAAGCAATAACACCTTGCCACCCAAGCCTAGCGATTCAGAAACATCTTTAACGACTGGTGACTGAGGCCCATAACCCAAAACATTTTGGATGCTTTTCCCATGACTATCTCTATCGATACAACCTACTATTGAATTAGACGTGAAACGTATAACACCATGACCCATTTTTCCATTACGTTTTCCCAACTGATCGTCAAAGTGAATGATTAGCGAATGTTCTGGCTTTAACATATTAAATACCCTCCATGCCCAAAACGACCTGACACTGAAACTACACCATTGATTAATGACAGACCATCGGCAGGATCAGGTTCTAAATTAAGATGCGCGTCTAGATCAATGTAGTCAAATAAAGCTCCTATTGACGCCCCAGCGGCAATTGAAATCGATGACTCTCCCATACAACCGATCATAGTTTGAAGCCCATGCGCGCGAGCAGTCGCAACAATCCGCACCGCTTCGGTGATGCCACCACACTTCATTAATTTCACATTAACTCCATCAACACACCCGGAAAGTTTTGCAACATCTGACGAAAAATTACAAGACTCATCAACGAAGATTGGTAATGCCCTATTCCTGTAAAGATTTGGCAATTGATCATCATCTTCTGGTTTTAAGGGTTGCTCAACATATTCACATTGTCGATCTGCCAACCACTTAATCATGACAATTGCGTCGAAAAGAGACCACCCACCATTAGCATCAACACGAAGAGAAACATCAAAATTTTGAATTGTTCTCTGAACCTCAGCATACATCGCCTTATCCGCCTCGATTCCCTCAGGATTACCCAGTTTAATTTTTAGATTTTTTGCATTTGTACGATATAGTATTTCTGGAATGCGGTCGCGTACTAAGTCCGGACTCATAATACCGATAGTGATAGATGTTGGAACTGACGGCTCAGGTAATCCTAGAAGTTGAAAGAGAGGCTGTTTACTTCGCTGAGCAAGTAGATCCCAAATAGCGATATCCACAGCAGCCCAGGCACACATTGCTACTCCAGATGAACGCGCATCTCCCCATGCTTCAGTAGGGCTTGAAATTATATCTCGATCTTTCAAGTATTCTTGCAACTGTTGCTCGCAAATCTCCGCTGTCTCCGCTCCCGATCCAGGTGCAGCCTCTCCTATTCCGACACAAGCTTCGTCATCAATCAAAACATAAAGATTAGTTGATCCAGAAATCAGTCCTCTGCTTATTTGAAGAGGGTATCGTTTCTTAAGCTCTATTTTTCTAAACGCGTACTTCATAAGTTATCTCAATCATTTATAAACGAAAACCATTCCACAGCAATTGTTGCTTCTAATCGTTAAGAAAATTCTCCCCCATAAAGTCTTCATATACAAGTTCATCTTCATAACCTGAGTTTAACGCTTATGATTTATGTCACCGACACATCAAAACTGCCGACCCCTTCAATTTCACCGGAAAGCATGTCTCCTTGACGCACCGAACCTACACCCGCTGGCGTCCCAGTAAAAATAAGATCTCCAGCTGATAACGAAAAAAACTCTGACAAAGAGATTATTATCTCCGGAACCTTCCAAATCATCTCAGAAAGATCGCCATTTTGGCAAACTACACCATTTTTATTGAGTCGAATATAACCTCTTTCTGGATAACCGATGTCTTCGGTTGGGTAAATATCAGAACATGGTGCGGAACCATCGAAGGCTTTACTAATTTCCCAAGGCCTTCCGCTTTTTTTGAGTTCACTTTGCAAGTCCCGTCGGGTCATATCTATACCAATCGCATATCCATATATTAAATCCAAGGCGCTATCAAAAGAGTCAATATTCACTCCTCCTCGTTCCAATGCGACAACTAACTCTACCTCATGATGCACTTCGGACGTTTTACTAGGATACAAAAAATCGGCACCCGAATGAACTACATTGTCTGGATTTTTCTGAAAAAAGAATGGTTGCTCACGCTTGGGATCATGTCCCATTTCTATCGCATGATCAGAATAATTACGTCCTATACAATAGATACGATGAATGGGAAAAACATTGTTTGAGCCGTGGATTGGCAATATTGGCTGTGCTGGTGCTGGAAATATATAAGACATAAACAGGCCTCCGACCCTTTCAATTGCTATCATTTGCTTTGATAATTAGGCTATAAGGAATAAATATACTGTGGAAATCATACTACCCTATTTTATAGCCATCGCTCTGTGTGGATTACTATTGTACTTTCTAACACCCATCGCGAAGAAGGTTGGCCTGGTCGATAGACCTAATGATCGAAAACGCCATGATGTCTCTGTGCCTTTGATCGGTGGTATAGCCATGGGAATTTCTTTTCCACTATCAATGTTGCTTTTTCCAATTGGCCTAGAATCGTACCGCATTTTGTTCTTCTGTGTCGGAGCATTATTGGTGGTCGGAGTACTTGATGATCATCAAGATATCCCCGCTTGGGCCAAATTTGTTACACAGATGGTTATAGCGACCTTGCTCGTTTTTCTTGACGAGAAAGTAGTTTTTTTCATAGGTGATATATTCGATACCGGCATTTCGCAAGGACTAAATGTATTCGCTCCCTGGCTCACCGTAATTGCAATTGTAGCTATCATTAATGCGTTTAATATGATCGATGGACATGATGGTCTCGCTGCATTAGTGACAATAATATCACTTGGTTCACTGCTTTTCTTATCGACCTATAATGGAGTTGGACAAGAACACTTTTTTTTCATAAGTCTTTTCATCACAGTTGTTGCAACCTTCTTGATATTCAATCATTCTTCTTTTGTCGGTAGAGATAGGCAGGTTTATATGGGAGATGCTGGTAGCATGTTTCTTGGGTTAATAGTCGCATACTTCTTAATTGAACTTTCACAGCGCGGCGCACCTGTTGAGAATTTTGGAATACCCGCTATTAAACCAAGCGCAGTCCCTTGGATTATAGGATTACCCTTCTTGGACCAAGTAAGCGTAATGGCTAAAAGAATCATGAAAGGTCGTAAGCTCTGGATTGCAGATCGAGGTCATATACATCATTTCTTTTTGGATGCAGGATTCGGGAAACATTTAACGCTTGCCCTTCTTGTTCTAATTCATGGCGGATTAGTAATTATGGGAATCCTAGGCACTGTCTTTGATTGGCCCGATTGGATATTGTTTTGGGGTGCAATTCTGGTATTGCTGTTATACCTAGGTGTTGCCCGCCTTACACCGAGAAAAATTAAAACTAATCGGGCCGGTCAATGAGAAGAGACGATAAGGTTCGAATTTAACCAAAGTACTCATCATAACGCGAACCTGCTAAATCACCAAAGAGTATTTCACAGGCTTGCCACATTCCTGGGAGATCACTTAGCTCTTGTTTATTAAAAGTAAGTGCAAAAAGTGTTCGCCGTCGAATAAAATCCTCAAGCTTCATAACCATTTGATTTTCTCGAATGAAATCGAGTTCAGCACGCGTGATATCAAATTCTTTCAAAATGATCGCACTGCCATCAGGCTCCGAATTAATTTTTATTAAGATGTTGTATGCATCTTCTCCATAGTAACGCCACAATCGCTTGAACAAGGCATCAGGCAAATTTTTATGATTCATCATACTTCCTGCTAAATCTAAAAATTCGCTCATAGTTTTTGCGTCTGGCTCGCCAAGCCAATGGTTCTGAAAAAGAATGTTTGGGGAATCAAGAAAAGAAGATATTTCACGCCTGACGTCAGTACCTACCTCCAAACAACTCGTAAGTTTTCCGCCGAAAATCGTGATAATAGGAAAATCTTTACTTGACTCAATCAAATGTCGCCTAGAAAGGTGAAAGAAATTCTTTAGCTCTTCATTTTTTCTTGAAACAGCCAAAGGACGAACGCCAGATCTTTCTGAAATTATGTCCGTTAGACTAAGTTGAAAAGGCTTTGCAAGAACTTTGTTCAAATTGGTTAAAATGAATTCTCTATCCATTTCATCAACGTGAGTATCCTGGTTACATACTTTTGTATCAGTAGTGCCAATACTACTTTCACCTCCTGTTGGAATTACGAAAAATGGTCGTCCATCGCTTGAAAAAAATGAAAGTACGCGTCCAGGATCTGCAAATCGCTTCACTACCAGATGGACTCCTTTGGAAAAAACATGTCGGTATTTTGTGTTAACTCCTGCTAATTGATTGATATTATCCGCGAATGGACCTGCAGCATTGACAACAACTCGAGTATTTATAGTGATTTTTTTCTGATTGATTTCGTCAAACAAACTCACACACCACGCGCTGCCACCTTCATGCCTAGTAAAGTTCAAGCCTGTAACAGTCAAATAGTTAATGGCAAGGGAGCTGTTTCTTGTAGCTTTGTCGATTAGGTTGAAAACAAATCTCGCATCCCCATCGACTAGAGTTGCGTCTGAGTACTCTACACCGGTAAATCCATTTTTTCTTGCAAGAGCCGGCTCCAATTGTCTAATTTCTTCCTTTTTGACAAGTCTTGGTCTATCTGTTCTCCCCCCACCCAACAACCAATAAAACCAAGTGCCGAAGTACACGAATCGGCGCTTAATCCAGTTTTCTTTATCAAATAGAAGGAGAAATCGTGTTTCGCTAATTTGAGAGGGGTATGCCCTCATTAAAGCATTTCTTTGCCGGCTAAGCTGACGCACTAGGAAAACTTTTCCACTCTGGAGATACTTGATACCGCCCCAAATGAGGCCAGAAGAATTCTGGCTACTTTGACTGGAAAAATCTGTTTTGTCGACTAATGCGACCCGATACTCACTGCTACTGATTGCGGTAGCCACACTAGCCCCATTAATACCTCCCCCGATTATCAACACATCTAAATCAGTTTCTAGCAATTGCTTAAGCTGAAGATCTCTGGATTGCATTTCTTAAAATTGGAAGAATGTTATGGCTTAATGAAATTACTATTATTAGGATACACGCCAATAATGACAAATTCTTTTACAAACAGCTATCAGGCTCTATATTAGAGCCTATGACTCGAAAAAATAGTCTAATTTTATCGATTGACCAGGGTACTACAAGCTCTAGAGCTATTGTATTTGACCTAAACGGAGTGATTAGATCGAGCGCTCAAAAAGAGATTGAGCAAATTTATCCAAAAAATGGATGGGTTGAACATAACCCTGAGGAAATTTGGGAAACTACTATTCAAGTTTGCCACGAAGCGCTCGCTAAATGTAATAGCAGTGTTTCTGGGATTGGGATTACAAATCAAAGAGAAACGATAGTTCTTTGGGATCGAAAAACAGGTATTCCAGTAGCTAATGCCATTGTATGGCAAGATCGAAGAACTGCCCCAATTTGCGCTCAACTCCGAGCAGAAAATATTGAAGAGCTTGTTAACGATAAAACCGGGCTCTTACTTGATCCATACTTCTCTGCTACAAAGCTATGTTGGCTCTTAGACAATGTAGAAGGTGCTCGAAGAAGAGCAGAAAATGGCGAATTAGCAGCAGGAACAATTGACAGTTTTTTACTATGGAGATTGACTGGAGGTGAGCTCCATGCCACAGATGCAACAAATGCATCAAGAACATCGTTATTCAATATACATACACAGAAATGGGATGCTGACTTAATGGCCATTTTTAGAGTGCCAGACCTGATACTACCAGACGTAAAGGATTCATCTGATGATTATGGACATTCCATACCCAATTTGCTTGGCACGGCAATACCGATACTTGGAGTAGCTGGAGATCAAAATGCGGCTCTTGTAGGTCAAGCTTGCGTAAATCCTGGTATGGTGAAGAGTACCTATGGAACTGGGGGGTTTGTTTTGGTAAACACCGGTAAAAAGATTCTCCGCTCTAAACATCGATTACTAACTACCCTTAGCTACAGAATTAGAGGCAACGTCCACTATGCTATAGAAGGTTCTATCTTTAATACTGGCACTTCTATCCAGTGGATGCGCGACAATCTCCAATTTATTAAGGATGCAGATGAAACAGAAATATATGCTCGGCACTCGGTTAACAACCAAATAATGTTTGTTCCGAGTTTTACGGGTCTTGGCGCACCTCATTGGAATCCCAACGCTCGCGGTGCGATCTATGGCTTAACCAGAGATACAACTCCAGCAGACATGATTCGAGCCGCACTCGAATCTGTTGGATATCAAAGTGCAGATTTGATTACTGCTATGAGAATAGATATCGCGGGAGCTATTAACACGCTGCGAGTAGATGGTGGAATGTCCAAGAACGACTGGATGCTTCAGTTTCTTGCCGATGTCACAGGTGTTACCGTAGAGCGTTCCAGAGTGATGGAAACTACAGGCCTCGGTGTAGCTTTTTTAGCTAGCTTGCAGACTGGTATCATCAGCTCTCTCGAGGACCTGCACAAACTCTGGCGCAGCGATAAGATATTCAAATCTAATATTTCGCAAAACAGACGCCAGGCGTTACTAGAAAATTGGGCTCTCGCCGTCAAGAGTACTCAGGCTTTCAGCGTTGAATGATGCAAGAACGGTCAAGGTTTGACCAAAGCTGATTCGCGTAAAACAGTGATTGCGCCGGCCAAAGCATCCCATCCAGACGTATGCCCTACAAGAGAAACTGCATTGAGGCATTCTGAGATTTCATCATAGCCACCAACCAAAATTGAGTTTAATGCTTGATGCAAGACCTCGCTCGCCTCTCCATCTTTAGCCGCCAAAATATGCAACCCACTGATGGGACCTGTGAGTTCACTAATTAATGGTTGGATTATCTCGCAGATACCTGCCATTAAGTCCTGTCGATCAAGTATTGAGAGAGCAACCAAAAACCCGACAAGAAAATCATCGCCTGATGGCGTTAATCCTGGACCAAGACCCAATAAATTCAGAATCTCTTTAGGCGGCAAACACGAAGACTTTGGAATCATCCCTTGCCGCAACCAGTCAATCAAACTATTAAACACAGGTTTGGCTTTTTCTAATTCAGGTGATAACTTAGTAGAAAACGCGCTTGGCCAGACTAGGCCCGACAAACCTTGATCTGGATTTCTTCCAAAACACAACATATCAAGATTGTGAAGACCTTGCGCTAGCGTTGTTTCGGACCAATTGACTGACTTTGGCTTCCACACCGGAGTCCCCCCTGTGTTTAATCGAAGTTGGTCTCCAATCAAAACTTCTTCATCTACAAAAAAAACATCGGTATCAGGCATTATGATATCGAACTGGTCGATTGACGTTGTAACTACATTGATAGGTCCCGCGCTTAAGTGGCCCGACACCAAACAACAATACCCTTCCTCAAGCTCTAAGTACAAACTTCGATGGAACCTACTGGAAACTCTCCCGCTAAAGCTGAGATTCATAGCCTTAAGAGCAAGTCGACCTATTGAGATTGTAGAACAATCCCTAATTCGGCTAGTCTGCTGTGATAAAAAAGAAGTCCTCAATATTGCTCGAAGAAAATGAGGTTCACTTCACATGCCACGCAATTAACAACGCTTATGGAGCTTGTCATAATTAAGCTGAGACACAAGCCCAAGCTGCTTCCGTTGCATGCGCGTTGCTCGGCGCCACAAGCACTCCAGCAGACTGAAGAATAGCAACTTGGTGGCTCAATACCTGTGGATCATTCTCCGTTCCAGTCACCGACGCTATAACGAGTGCATTACTATTTGGTCTTTGGTGAAGCGCCCGCACAACATGGGCAGCAGGATTTTCGTTAGCACCAAATCCAATCACCACATCAATCAAAATAACACCAATCTCCTCATCACCTAAAGCTTGAACAAGGAACTCATGACGCACCTCCGGATCAATCATCGGATGAGGACGACCACGAGTGTATTGATCAGCACCAAGATCTAGCAACGTATGAGTACGAGACCCATCAACTATTGATTCTACACCTTGAATCGGGGCATTGGACTGCAGTCTACAACCTTGATTCAGCAAGATTATCTGAGCTTCAGCAGCTAGAGAGCCTCCTGAAAATAAACCTCGAATCAACTTACCAGCAGATTCCATATTTTTTGATAATCCAAATGTACCAAAAATATCTTCCGAAGAAATTAAAGCACTAGCAGCAACAGCTCGAAGTGTATAGACACTAACAACATTGGCTGGCATGTCAAAATCGTGGATGCCAAAAAAACATACTGTCGCAGGTTTATGAGTGTCTCCTAAACGTGTAATAATTTTTTTTGCGACCGCAGTTGAAGGAGGTTTCGAAATAAGCACTATATGTCGTGTCATCTGGTCAGACTCCAACCAATCAATAGCCGTTAATGTGCTAATTCCCCCCACTTCATCACACAAATCTCTTCCCCCAACACCTATTGCATGTGATACCCCTCCTCCCTTGTTTGCTATGAGAGTCGAGACCTCCTGAATCCCCGTACCTGACGCTCCGATTATGCCAATAGCTCCCGTTGGGACCCGATTACCAAAGCCTAGCGGAATTCCACCAATTAATGCTGTGCCGCAATCTGGCCCCATGACAATCAGCCTTTTCGCGCTAGCCTCCTTTTTTATAGCGATCTCATCTTTTAACGGTATATTGTCACTAAAAATCATTACATTAAGTCCTGCTCTCAAAGCCTTCCTCGCTTCGCCGCAGGCAAAATCACCTGGCACTGAAATCAAAGCTAAATTGGCTTCGGAATTAATTTTCAATGCGGATCGCAAAGTCCGGGGTTTAATAGCTTGGCTAACCCCAGAAGCAATAGGCGCTGAAAGGGATGAAATCGCCTGCTCTATAGCTTGAACCGCGCTATTCTCATCTTCGGCTCGAATCGCAACAATCAGATCCCCACCCACGACCTCTTGAGCTCCTAACTTTAGTAGATTTGAATCGCTTAGAATCTCCTGATTCGCGGGAGTTGCCATCATTAATGCTGCTTCTTCTACACCAGCCAATTTCGATATAGATCGAGATATCTGCATCAACATTACTGAATCTAGAAAGAGTCCTTTCTTGACATGATTAATTATAAAGCTCATTTCACGCCCACTTTATCCGCAAAAGCCTCTAGCGCTTTTTCGAAACATTCCAATGGAGCGCGAACCACACCAGCGCCCACTTGACCCACCCCGGGTTCTTTATGCGCAATACCTGTATTGATCATTGGCGCGATGGCTGTTTCAACCACTAATCGAATATCAATTCCGGTTGGTACACCCTTAAAGTCGAGCGATGGCATAGTCCACGCCGGGTTCTGAGCCAATGTGATTTCAGCCATCAATCTACTTGTGTTAGCTGCTTCACTCGCGGTGCCAGCTCCCACAAATCCTGCTACTGCAGGCGCTGCAGCCATCGCAAATCCACCAAGACCAACCGTTTCAACAATTGTAGAATCACCCATATCCGGGTTAGCATCGGTTGCGGTAAACCCAGGAAAATATAAGCCTTGTGGCATCTCAACTGGCGCGGTAAACCACTGGTTGCCGAGACCGCTTACTCTGATCCCAAATTCAGTACCATTACGACTCATGGCAGTGACAATTGTGGATGCGTGAATATTGTGAAGCGGATCCATTATTGCTTTACCCGTGGCCATAGCAATATTCAAAAAAAATTGATCATTGTTTCCGAGAAAAGCAAAAATTTCAGCCAGATGATCATTGTTACTGACTTTTTTTGCGAGACGGGGCGCTAATTCACGAATTATTAAACTAGAACAGCCCACGTTTCGTTGATGCATCTCGTCACCCATCGTAAGACCACGAGCGATCAGAGGTTTTAGCAGAATGCCTGATTCAGCTTTTAGGGCCTTACTTAAAGCCGGCCCCAATATATCTCGCAACCAAGCAAGTCGAAGTAACACAGAATCATCATTACCTCCAAAACGCATGACCTTACCAAGTCCTTCGTTAATGGTGCAAAACGCCCGATTACTGAACTTTCTATTCTCAACAACTAGTACTGGCTGGCTGCGAGTGGTAAGGCCTGTCATAGGTCCTACTGCAGAAAAATGATGATTGGGGTGCAATTCAAAAGCGCCTTTAGAGGCCAAATTTTCTGCCTGTTTCAAATTTTTGGCCCACCCCTCATAAACCGCCACCCCAGCTATAGCGCCACGCATTGGTCCACACATCTCATTCCAATCGATAGGTGGCCCAGCATGTAGAATCATATGATCATTTAAATCTGGTATGGCTTCGCCTGCTGAAACAACATCTACCAGTACTGGATCCGCCTCTAATAGACGTTGAAGAGCTTCCTTGTTTGCAGAAAAAATCTGTTGCTGAAGAGATAAAGTCAAAATTAATCCGTTAATTTTGATAGTAAGTCAGCAAGCCTTGGGTTACCCCTGGCCGGCGGAGTCCAATCGACTTGAACCACCTCAATACCTTGGCTCATAAGATCATCGGCAAACCTAGTTAGCCCAATATTTACAACTCGAATTTCGCTATTGAGTAAGCCAGATTTGATTTTGCCTTTTTCTTCAGTCATAACGCTGCTCTCTTTATGTATCTTTTTCATCATAGGTTGCGCATGCCGTATCTACGCCGACCCCTTGGTTAGGAACAAAACCCTGACGACGAAGCACATTCTCAAAACTACTAAGGCAACGCAAAACGTTGGCTTTCCGGCAAACGTAACCCATAGTCCCAATTCGCCAGATCTTACCTTGTAATGGACCAAAAGAGGTGCCAATCTCAATACCAAAATCCTCAAGCATTGATTTTCGCACCAAGCTCTCATCGGCGATTTCGGGAGGAACAAGGATGCCTGTCACATTATCCATACGATTCTTAGGATCGCCAAAGAGTTTGAGCCCCATGGCTGTTAAACCATTACGCAGTGCTGTACTTGCAAGTTTATGACGATAAAAACCTGCCTCTAATCCCTCCTGCAAAACTACTCTAGCGCATTCTCTAGCGCCATAAAGCATCGAAGTAGACTCGGTGTGATGATTAAGTCGGCGCGGGCTCCAATAATCCATCAACATTGCCAAATCAAGGTAATTGGATTGAATAACCATACCATCCCCATCATCACTATCTGCTGATCGAATTCCAGCCTCTACATGTTTACGTTTCTGGATCCGTTCAACCGCTCGATCACTTAAGGTTACTGGAGATGTTCCAGGCGGTCCTGACATACATTTTTGAAGACCTGCAGAAACCGCATCCAAACACCAAGAATCCGAATCCAAACGCATCCCACCCAATGTTGCAGTCGCATCAACATAGGTTATAACACCTAATTTTCGGCAAAGTGGGCCAATCTCACTTAGGGGTTGAGCCATAGTTGTAGAAGTATCTCCATGCACTAGAGCAAGGATCTGTGGCTTATATTGCTGAATAGCATCAGCAAGTTGATCGGCTGTAAATACTGTACCCCACTCTGCCTGAAGGTTAACGATATCAGCGCCCGATCGCTTAGCGATTTCCGTCAGAAGATGTCCAAAACGCCCAAAAATAGGAATTAATACTTTGTCGCCTGGAGATATCAAGGAATTGAGGCAAGCTTCAATACCGGCACGAGCAGTACCATTTACCAACAAGGTCCAATGATTGGCCGTCCGATATACTTGTCGATATAAGTGCATAACCTCATTCATATATTCAGTAAACTGAGGATCGAATTGCCCTAGCATAGAACTTGACATCGCACCTAAAACGCGAGGGTAGACATCAACGGGGCCCGGTCCCATCAATAGTCGTGGCTCAGGATCTAGGGGTGCAAATATATGATCATCGGTCAAATTTGAATGGTCGCTCATAAGCCTTGTACGTCTCCTTTTTTATATCCTGGTTTATTGCACAAATACATTGTCATCTGTCTGCCACAATTTGAGTTCCTGCTTCCCCCATCAGCGCCGGCAAAGCTTCCTCAAGATGGGCAATAACTGCACGCTTGCCTCCACGCTCCACAAATCGAATAGCGGCTTCCACTTTGGGTCCCATACTACCCTTCGCAAAATGGCCCTCCCCCTGATAAACTTTCATTTCTGAAACTGAAACCGTATTTAATTCTCGTGCCGAATTTGTACCAAAATTCAATGCGACTTTTTTCACACCTGTTAAAATCATCATATGTTCAATACCTAAAATAGTCGCCATGTGCTGTGATGTGAGATCTTTGTCTATCACACCTTCGATGCCGCGACGTATCCCCATTTTGTCTCTCACCACAGGAATCCCGCCGCCGCCTCCAGCTATGACTATGGTCCCCCGTCCAGCCAATGCGTCAATTAGCGAAATATCGCAAATGTGTTGGGGTTCGGGGGACGGTACTACTTGTCTCCATCCTCGACCAGCATCTTCGACTAGAGTCCACCCTAACTCTGATTCAAGGCTTCTTGCCTCTTCCTCAGTATAAAAATAGCCTACCGGTTTGGTTGGATTCTGAAATGCCACATCACCCGGATCCACCTCAACTTGGGTAACCAATCCAATTGCATGGCGCTTATTTCCAACCTGTCTGAGAGCATTTTCAAAAGCCTGCATCAGAAGATAAGCCGTCACACCCTGCGTATTTGCAACGCAAATGTCTAGAGACATTGGCGTAACGCGATGGCGCGCTAAAACTTGGCGTAGTATTGTTTTCCCAACGGCAGGACCATTACCATGAGTTATAACAAGCTCTTTTTCAAGTTCCAGTATGGGTAACAAAATCTCTGCCGCCTCAGCTGCTACGGTCATCTGTTCTTCAGGCGTTCCAGTGATGCCCGCCGGGTGAATAGCGTTACCCCCAACAGCTATAAGTAATCGAGGAGGCAAATCAGAAGGCAAATAAGACTTTATCATCAACCTATTCCATAAGATCTATACGAAAAAATATATCGGCGGGACTATTTTCCGTTGCTAGGATCAATGATAACAATAGAGCTGACTTCTGTGGATTTAAATGTCTAGACGCTATCACAGTTTCACTCTCCTCTAGCGTCATAGTTTCTGGTAACACAACAGCATTTTGTACCCGAGAGGAAACAACAATAGGTAACCCTTTCTTCGCAAACTCTATCAGCTTAGGCATTAGTACCTCAGGAATTTCGCCACTACCAAATGCTGCTAGAACTAAGCCGGCAAAAGAATCAGTCTGAAGACCTGACAAAATATTTTCACTACCCCCAGCAGTGACGTAATGAATCACCACATCAGGCAACTTCGAATTATTAGTCAGAACCGAACTAAAGAACCCCCGGTGCCAGACAAAACCTTTAGGCACAAAAAAACTAGTGTGTCCAGGATATACATTTCCAATTAAGTAACCAGGTGAGATAACGCTCCCAAAGGCACCTGTATTAAGGGAATGCGCTTTCATGATTCGCCAGCCCGCGTAAATCTCACCATTGAACACCACTAAAACGCCTCTTTCTGACGCGCTCGCTTCTGTGCTAACCTGAACTGCCTGGTAAATGTTGGAGGGGCCATCTGCGCTAAGCGCAGTTGAAGCCCGCATACTGCCCGTAATAACAACTGGTTTTGGAGTATTCAGAGTTAGCTCTAAGAATAGGGCTGCTTCTTCTAGAGTATCTGTCCCATGAGTCACCACAATACCAGAAATATCAGCGTTTTCAGCATACTCCTTAACAGTTAAAGCTAATTTAATCCATTCTATGGGCCCCATATCCTTTGAGTTCAAAGAGAAAAGATCACACAAAACGATGTCAGCTAATTCATCAAGTCCGGGTACTGATAGAGCCAACTCATCTACAGTTAATTCCGCAGCATTATATGAAAGATCACTACTCACCTTTGCGCGGCCTGCTATGGTGCCTCCGGTGCCAATAATAACAATCTTTGTTTTAACTTTTTTTATCATTAGATCAGGAATTTTGCAGTCACGATGTGCCGACTATATTAAGTAGTAGAGACATACGAAGAGGTACTGAGAAACTTATTTGTTTAAAATAGAGTTCATATTCGGTATCATCAATTTTGAAATCAAATTCACCCTCATTCCGCGGTAACGAATGCATAACACCAACTGACTTGCCATTCTTTTCGCTTATTCGATTTAGACTATCAACCGTAAAGTAGTACTCTTGCATTTTTTTCATAAAATCGTCTCGGCCTGCTTCCCCTTTCTTTACTGAACAGCCCGGCAAATACAAAAGATCAACCCCTTCATCTAAAATCAGTTGTTCTTGCTGTTTTGCTGTTAGATCATTGTATTCTGTATAGTTTGCCCCCAATTCATCTAATTTTGATCGAATTACATCTGGGGTACGCAAACCCTCAGTTCCGGAGTAGACAAGTTTTGCCCCCATCCGCGCTAAACCTAGAGCAAATGATTGCCCCGAACGTGCTCTTGAGAGATCTGGTGTCGCTATCATGACTGTCATTTCATGAAAATCATTTCCCAAAGCGCGCCAAGCAGTATACATGTCAAGCAGCCCCTGGGTCGGGTGCGTAACATTGCCATAACCACCGCTAATGATTGGTATCGCATTACCATTTAATTGCTCAATATCCGATATGACTCTATTATGATCTGGATGACGCAAGACAAGCACATCTGCATACTGTGATATTACTCTTATAGAATCATGCAAAGATTCGTTCTTGGCTGCTGAAGAACTAATTAAGGGATTTGATTCGGTAAGAATAGATCCGCCTAAACGAATCATTGCAGTCTCGTGACTAAACCTCGTACGAGTGCTAGGTTGAAAAAATAGTGTACAAAGAATCTTATCCTTCAGAAGACTTACGCCACTCCGCCAAAAAGGTTCTAGCATTTCAGCAGTGATGAATAAATTCTCGAGCTCTTTAGAAGCTAAATCGTCAATAAACGTCAAATGACGTCCTTTAATTCCGGTTCGTTCAACTTGTTTAAAAATATCTTTTGGAGCAAATCCAGATTTTAGAGCCATTGATCTATTTCCTCTTTTGACTAATTCTTTTCAACCCATGCAGTGTATTCCAGAAAATGAATATTTAAAGAGACGCAACATGCTCGAACACAATAATTTCTTCTGAACAATACAGCTATAGATTCGAGACAAAAAAAAGGAACCTGCTCGGTTCCTATCGCGTGACGACTTGGCAAACTTTATCCATTTCTGGGGTCTAATCATACAGATCAATACGATCCGAGGCAAACTTTATTCGTCATAAAATTCAATATTTGCCAACCAATTTAATATCACATAAGCGCAAATAAGCTATTTGATGCACTTGCTTTAGTGCCTCTTTCAATTCACATTCTGAATCGTTTTTTATGCGTTTTCTAAAAATTTCTAATATTTCATTTCGATGCCGCCCACCAACAGCCAAAATGAATGGGAATCCAAATCTTTCTTTGTATAAATGATTAAGGCTTCGAAATTCATTGAATTCTTCTTCACTACAATTATTTAGACCGGCAGTTTCTTGCTCGTCTCTAGATGTTTTTGTGAGTGTTTCACTTTGGCCGATCCGGCGAGCTAACTGAGGGTGTGTGCAGAGTAAACGCATTTGAGGCTCCATTCCTGCAGATGCGATAACATCCACAAACGCTGTGAAAAGACCCGACAATGTATTATGTTGCTGAGTTAATCCCATGTTCCAAACATGAGTTGCGATCCAAGGGGAATTTTCATAAATGTGGCCAAAAGTTGAAACAAAATTCTCGCGATTCATCTGATTTGGGGTAATTACAGGTAACTGATTGCTGTCCACAATAATTTATCCGGTAAATCAGGCTTACTAGGGTGAATGATACCGATACCAGTGATGTGCAATATCCAACCTACGGCACAACCAAACCTTATCGTGCTTTTGAACATGATCTATGAAACGTTCAAGAGCTCGAATTCGACCGGGCCGACCTATAAGGCGACAATGCAATCCTATTGACATCATTTTCGGTGTTTCTAATCCTTCTGTATATAGTAGATCAAAGCTGTCTCTTAAATAAACAAAAAACTGCTCGCTAGAATTAAATCCTTGGGGCATGACAAAACGCATGTCGTTTGCATCGAGAGTGTAAGGGATTACTAAATGATTCTTATCCGCAATTCGAAGCCAATACGGTAAATCATCATTATATGCATCTGAGTCATACAAAAACCCTCCCTCCTCAACTATTAGTTTTCTTGTATTTTCGCTGTTCCTGCCGGTGTACCAACCTAATGGTCGCTCTCCTGTCAGCCTCTTTATAATCTCAATCGCTTTGGTTATATGAGATTGCTCGATATCAAATGGTACGTCACGATAGTCAATCCAACGGTAGCCATGGGAACAGATTTCATGCCCCTCGTTAAGCACAGCATCTACTACAGCTGGGTTACGATCTAAAGCCATTGCAACAGCGAAAAGAGTGATCGGGACATTCTTTTTTTGAAAAAGTTTCAGGATGCGCCAGAAACCAACCCTAGAACCGTACTCGTAGATTGATTCCATACTCATATGTCGCTTTCCAAGCCATGGAATGGCGCCAACAATTTCTGAAAGAAAAGCTTCAGATTCAGCATCTCCATGAAGTATGCTACTTTCAGCGCCCTCTTCATAATTGAGAACAAATTGAACTGCCACACGCGCACCATTAGGCCAACTTGCGTTTGGCAGACTCGATCCGTAACCTTTCAAGTCACGGGGATACAATTGCGTATCAATCATTGGGATCTATATAAATAATCAAATTATGGCAATGAGGGCCCTTCTAAATCTCCTATCTAACTGATTAATAAGGATTATTAGCTGGTTGAACTTAGCTTGCATGGCCTGTATGATTGAGTTGTTAGGATGAAAATAATTCACAAAGTCGTAAAATGATAGGAACCGCAACGGTTCCTTTTTTTTCGCCAAAACGGATATCGAAATTGTAAACGAAAACTAACAATTAAGGGAGCGGCCAATTGGGTCAACTAACTACTCATGTTCTAGACACCTCGGCTGGCAAACCTGCTTTTGGGATGGCTTGGAATCTGTACCAACTCAATCCGGAGCGGATTAAGATTGCATCAGGAAAAACAAATCGAGACGGACGGAATAATGGTCCGCTCATCGAGGGTCAGAACGTTATCGTTGGCACTTATGAGCTAGTATTCATGACAGCCGACTACTTCCGCTCGCAAGGGGTTGATTTACCCACGCCACCATTTCTAGATCAGGTAGTATTACGCTTTGGTATAGCGAATACTGACAAACGTTATCATGTACCGCTCCTGATTTCTCCGTATGGATATAGCACATACCGGGGTAGCTAATTACCTCATACCTTGAAAGTACATCAAATGGAAATTTCTAGAGAACGAATTCGTATTCTCCTAGGTTCTGAGCCGAAAGATGTCGAGCTAGGTGATCCGAACACAACGCTTTTAGACTATCTACGCGATCAACATCGTTTAACCGGTACTAAGGAAGGATGCGCTGAGGGTGACTGTGGGGCCTGCACGGTGCTGATTGGGGAACTGGTTAAAAATAAATTGCGATATCGTTCAGTGAATGCATGCATTGCTCTCTTAGGTATGTTGGATGGAAAACAGATACTTGCAGTCGAACATGTCGCTAGTCCTAAACCAATTTCTCAGGTACCAGAAGTGATGTCTAAGAAAAATGGTTCTCAATGTGGATTCTGCACGCCAGGTTTTGTGATTTCTCTTGTTGGCCTTCAGTGGCTCGTAAACACCCAGAATCCCGTTCCGACCTCCATTAATCGTGCCAAAATCAATGAACATCTGGCAGGAAATCTGTGCCGATGCACAGGTTACGGCCCGATCATTGATGCCGCTCAATCAACTTGTACATTGCCATTACCAAAATCTTGGCATAACCAAGCAAATGATGCAGAAATCACTTTAATGGAGTGGCAACAGGAGAAAACATCCGTTCTATGCAATACAAGTGGTGGTGTGTTTGCTGCGCCCCGATCCCTAAATGATTTAAATAATCTTCTATCAAAATATACGAACGCGACAATGCTCGCAGGCGCTACTGACATTGGCTTATGGATCACTAAACTGGGTCGCAAGTTACGAGAAATCATATATTTGGGCCACGTGGACGAACTACAAAACATTACTCACAACCAAGAATCACTTGAAATTGGGGGTTGTGTCTCTTTATATGATGCAACAGATAAACTTGTGGGGGTAGCACCCAATTTGGATCGTTTACTCCGTAGATTTGGATCTACCCAGATTCGTTCACAAGCAACCGTCTGTGGGAATATTGCTAATGGTTCACCAATTGGAGATCTTTCTCCAGCCTTAATGGCTCTAGGATCAACTCTCCGGATTGCGGGGATATTTGGCTTGCGTGACCTCCCACTCGAGAAATTCTTTATCGACTACAACCAACAAGATCTCAAAAGTGGTGAATATATTCAATCGGTTACAATTCCAATAGAAAGTAAACGTCAATTTTACTGCTGGAAAGTATCCAAAAGATTCGATCAAGATATTAGTGCGGTTCTTGGGGCTTTTTCTGCCGTCATTGATAATAAAATTATCAATGAAGTCCATGTTTGTTTTGGTGGCATGGCAGGCACTCCGAAACGAGCAACCAAATGTGAGAATGTGTTACTAGGAGCAAAAATTAATGAAATACGTTTAAATGAAGCGCAGGATGCTTTGCATGAGGATTTTTCACCCATTACAGATATGCGTGCCGGGAGGGAATATAGGTTAAAAATCTCAAAAAATCTTTTAAATAAATTCATATTATCGCTTCAAGGAGAAAAAGTCCCAGACTTATTCAAGGGTATGGATTAATAATTGCTACTGAAAAATAACCCTAAAAATGAATAAAAATAATGACATCAAATCTATCGTCGGAACGGCTCTACCGCATGACAGCGCACTCAAGCATGCTACCGGCCAAGCTCTTTACGTAGATGACATTGTAGAGCCAGCTGGCACCCTTCATCTTGCGGTTGGTTTTGCATCTCATACATGTGGCTCCATAAAAAAAATCGACCTAACAAATGTTGTTAACTCACCCGGTGTTGTTGAAACTTTGGTAGCTAGCGATATCCCGGGGGAAAATAATATCAGCCCAACAGGATCCGACGATGACTTATTGCTTGCGAAAGATGAAATTTATTTCCATACACAACCCGTTTTTGCGGTGATCGCTGAGAGTCACCAGGAAGCGTGTTCCGCAGCTAGACTAGGCAAAATTGAAGTCGATGAAAAAGATCCAATCTTGACCATTGAGGAAGCATTATCCCAAGAATCTTATATTAGCAAGCATAAAGTAGTCGAGAAAGGTGACTGGCATACAGCACTTAACTCTGCGCCACATAGAATACAAGGCCTTACGGAGACTGGAGGTCAAGACCACTTTTATCTCGAAGGTCAGGTTTCTTTAGCCATACCGAGCGAAGGTGAAGAACTGCACATTCACTGCTCAACACAACATCCAACCGAAATACAACATACGGTAGCTAATGTATTAGGACTCACTGATCGATTTATTACAGTAGAAGTTAGGCGTATGGGGGGTGGCTTTGGTGGCAAAGAGTCACAAGCAGCTCAGTGGGCGGCTCTCGCTGCTCTCGCCGCTAAAAAAACTGGTAGATCTGTGAAGTGCCGCCTTGATCGAGATGATGACATGAGGATGACCGGAAAACGTCATGACTTTAAGTCTAAGTGGGAGGTTGGATTTGATGATCATGGCAGAATTCTAGCAACAGACATCCACATGGTATCTCGCTGTGGCTACTCAAAAGACCTTTCTGATCCGGTCAATGATAGAGCTATGTTTCACGCCGATAACGCCTACTTTTATCCCTGCGCTCGTATCCGTTCATACCGGTGTCGTACAAACACCGTATCAAACACGGCTTTTAGGGGCTTCGGTGGCCCCCAAGGAATGCTCATTGCAGAACAAATAATACAAAACATCGCTCACAAACTTGGCAAGGATCCAATAGAGGTTCGCAAGCTAAACTTCTATGGACAGACCGATCGAAATGAAACGCCCTACTCTATGCTAGTTGAAGATTTCATACTCCGTGAACTCGTAGATGAACTAGAGATCAGCAGCAATTATCGAGATCGTAGAAAAAATATACAAAAAATTAATCTTGATAATCCTTATATTCGACATGGCTTAGCATTAACACCTGTCAAGTTTGGGATTTCATTCACTAACACGATGTTGAATCAGGCGGGAGCCTTAATTCATGTCTACAAAGATGGCACCATCCACCTCAATCATGGTGGCACTGAGATGGGCCAAGGCCTTTTCATCAAGATTGCGCAGGTTGTTTCCACAGAACTTTGCGTCCCCTTGGGCCAAATACAAATTACTCCGACTCACACTGGCAAAGTGCCAAATACATCAGCGACAGCCGCCTCAGCCGGAAGTGACTTAAATGGGATGGCAGCAAAAAACGCGGCTGTTATTATCCGGCAAAGACTAATCGATTTTGCTAGTAATTATTTTGGTGTAGTCGATGCACAAATTTTTCTTGATTACAGTGGCATCAAGATTGGGTCAGAAACGCTCACTTTTCAAGAACTGGTCCTACTAGCGTATCAAAATAGAGTGCAGCTATCCGCAACTGGCTTTTATCGTACACCGAAAATTCATTGGGATCCTGACACTAATACCGGCCGACCTTTCTATTATTTTGCCTATGGGGCAGCAGTATCAGAAGTTGCAATTGATCTTTTGACCGGAGAGAGTCGCGTAATGCGGGTTGATATTCTTCATGACACAGGTCGTTCTTTGAACCCAACAATCGACCTAGGCCAAATTGAGGGGGGTTTTATTCAGGGAATGGGTTGGCTAATGATGGAAGAACTTTGGTGGGACATCGATGGACGCCTCAAAACCCATTCGCCTTCAACTTACAAGATCCCTACATGCGCCGATCGCCCCGAACTATTTAATATCCAAATTTTTGCATCAGGTGAAAATAGCGAACACACGATTCATAAATCTAAGGCTGTCGGGGAGCCACCACTAATGCTAGCACTTTCAGTTCATCAAGCTATAGTTGACGCAATTTCTAGCCTAAATCCCCAGAAAGAGTTACCACAACTTGCTGCACCCGCTACACCAGAGACTATATTGGCCGCCGTTGATGCATTACGCGTTAACACGAACCGATGACAATATCGATAAGCAAACCGAACATCGAAGAGCTCGGCCCAGCTGACTGGGTACTGATCGCGCTAAATGAATTATCCTCAGAAAAAAACACTGTCTTAGTTATGATTACTGAACATGCGGGGTCAACGCCTCGGAATACTGGAGCATGGATGTTGGTAGGAAATGAGTGTACGTATGGAACGCTCGGAGGGGGAAGACTAGAGAAAATTGCTGAAGAGGAGGCAAAGAAAATACTAGTCAGTCACACAATAGAGAAAAGATCAACAATAAGATACCTCCTCGGACCCGATGCCCAACAATGTTGCGGGGGGGCTGTCAATATTGTCCTTGAGCTTCTAAATTCAGAAGCAATGAAATGGCTGAGGGAGGCCGAAACATCTCTAAAAAAAAATGCAGAAAACGCTGTCGCTTTTCAAATTACTGAGCCAAATATTACTCCAAAAGTAATTTCAGCCAAAAACAAAATGTCTAGATTATCTAAAACACACTTACAATCACTAGTTGATCACAGGCCGAAATTGTTCTTATTTGGTGCTGGTCACGTAGGTTACGCTATCTGCTCTATTGCTTTGCAATTACCTATTAGAGTCTACGTAATTGACGAAAGAAGTTGGCGCAGAGATCTAATCCCTAAATCTAGAAATATCAGCGTCTTTGACTCAGACCAACCTGAAACTATTATCAGTCAAATCACCGACAATTCCTTGGTTCTCGTAATGACACATAGCCACGAACGTGATTATCAACTTTGCCGCGCACTGATTAAAAAAAATAACTTAGATTTTATTGGTCTCATTGGAAGCAAAAGTAAAGCAAACCGATTTCGACACCGTCTTTACCGTGACGGTGTAGATCCCAAATTGATTGATAAATTGACGTGCCCAATAGGAACAGCCGGGCCTCCTGGAAAGGAGCCAGGTATGATCGCACTGGCTACTTTATACGAAATCATGCGAACTTGAAAAAAATTAATGTTTAATTTTGATTCACTATTAAACTTTAACGAGCTTAATCTTTAATAACTAAAAGGAATCATAGCATGGGTCCCAAACACTCTCACTTTGTAGAAATCGCGGCTAAGATTTCACTTGATAAGATGCTAGACGGAGAGGGAGGACCCTTCGGCGCCATCATTGTTCGAGATGACCAGATTATCGGTCAAGGTTGGAATCAGGTAACATCTAAACTTGATCCAACCGCGCATGCTGAAATTAGCGCTATTAGAAATGCGTGCAAAAATATCAATTCCTTCACCCTTGAGAATTCAGTGATTTACTCAAGCTGCGAACCATGCCCCATGTGCCTTTCCGCAATTTGGTGGGCAAGAATAACAGAAATATACTACGCAAATACTCGCGATGATGCGGCTCAAGCTGGCTTCGATGATGCTGAGATCTATCACGAAATTTGTCGAGATTTAACTGATCGTTACATTCCCATGAATCATTGCAAGAATGACCTGGCGACAACCGCGTTGGAAACTTGGATGAATAAAATAGACAAGATACCATATTAAGTTATGAACACTGTTGACCCTCCCTTGTTATCCCTTACCGGCATTAGGAAAGCATTCCCTGGATGTGTCGCTAACGACTCGATCGATATTACTATCCGTTCTGGTGAAATACATGCCCTATTGGGTGAAAATGGTGCGGGGAAAAGTACGTTAGTGAAGATCATTTATGGGATCCTTCGGCCTGATCGAGGTTGCATTACATGGTCAGGCAATAGAGTGGAAATTACAAACCCAGGACAGGCGCGTGAGCTAGGCATCGGAATGGTTTTTCAGCATTTCTCTTTGTTTGAAGCTCTCACTACTCTTGAAAACATCGCTCTAGCACTCCCTAATGAAAATCCTAAACATCTTAGAAAACGTCTCCTAGAAACAGCTGAGGAGTACGGCCTTACTTTGCAACCAGATCGAAATATTTATGAGCTTTCTATGGGTGAGCGACAAAGAATTGAAATTGTTCGATGTCTGCTCCAAGATCCCAAATTACTAATCTTGGATGAGCCTACTTCGGTACTCACTCCACAGGAAACAAGTACGCTTTTTCAGACACTGAATCGCCTCGCATCCGAAAATCGTGCAATTCTTTATATCAGTCACAAACTGGAAGAAGTGAGATCACTTTGTGATAAAGCGACAATTCTTCGCGGGGGTATACGAATTGACGAATGCATTCCATCAGAGGAAACAGCACGTACACTCGCAGAGAAGATGATTGGTAAGCGAATTAATCCAATACTTGCCCGCGAGAGGCGTCGACAAGATAAGTTAGGCCTAGAAGTGAACAGCGTAACAACCCGAACCAATCAACCAAAAGGGATTAGCTTAACCAATATCAATCTCGAAGTTAGGCGCGGAGAAATTCTGGGTGTTGCCGGAATCGCGGGCAATGGCCAGACTGAGCTTATGGAGATTCTTACGGGTGAAATAGAAAGCCTACAAAGAGGTAAAATCTGCATGCTTGGAACCGATGTTACAAATCTCAATATTAATTCGAGACGTGATCTTGGTGTGGTATTTTTGCCAGAAGAGCGAATTGGGCAAGCAGCTGTTGCTGACATGACTCTTATCGAAAATAGTTATTTAACCGCCCCAACCCGACTAAAATTTTCAAAAAATGGACTGATTAACTGGAATACAGTAGAAAATTTTAGCAAGCGAATTGTAAAAAAATTTGATGTTAGGGCTACCGGAACAAATGCCCTCGCGAGTAGCCTCTCTGGTGGAAATTTACAAAAATTCATTGTCGGTCGAGAAATTCTCCAAGAACCACAACTTCTTATTGTTTCCCAACCAACTTGGGGAGTTGATGCTGGAGCAGCAACTGCCATTCATAACGAACTCCAAGATATGGTTTTCGCTGGTGCCGCAGTGCTTCTGATATCACAAGATCTTGATGAAATCTTCTTACTTTCGGATAGGATTGCGGTAATCTCGGAAGGTACATTATCGAGCGCTAGATCCGTAGAAGAAATAACTGCTAACGACGTTGGTCTTTTGATGGGTATGCGACATGCATCAGATACTAAATCTGCATATGTGGCGACTTGAACCAAGAAACAGTCAGTCAATATTGGCTGCGTGGATTGCTCCATTGCTCGCACTATTTTCGACTGCGATAACCGGAGGGGTAATATTTTGGGCAATGGGAAAAGATCCTGGAGTGGCACTCTACATCTATTTCATTGAACCGCTTACATCAAGTTCCGGATTATCTGAAGTCGCAGTAAAAGCAGGCCCATTAATACTGATTGGAATAGGCCTATCATTTGGATTCAGAGCAAACATCTGGAATATTGGGGCCGAAGGTCAATATATTGCTGGTGCCATCGTAGGTGGCGGTCTGGCTGTTTATTGGCATGAGAGCACTAGCTCTTTTCTTCTTCCAGCGATGCTGATTTCAGGTATTTTTGGTGGAATGATTTGGGCATCTATCCCCGCATTATTAAAATCTCGATTTAACGCTAATGAAATCTTAGTATCTCTGATGCTAGTATATGTCGCCGAGCTAGTTTTAATTCACTTAGTTCAAGGCCCGTGGCGAAACCCAATGGGTTGGGGCTTTCCAGGAACACGGATGTTTCCAGACGCAGCGCAAATGCCCTTACTTTTCCAGGGGAAACGAATGCACTTAGGGAGCGTATTGACTGTGATCATCCCTTTGATAGCGTGGTTCGTCCTTAGTCGTACTCGATTTGGATTTCAAATTCGACTTTTTGGTTCAGCGCCAACAGCTGCCCGCCATTCAGGAGTCAAGAGTAGCCGAATCATTTGGCACTCATTATTAATTGGAGGTGGCCTAGCTGGACTAGCTGGGGTCATAGAGGTCGCAGGTACCATAGGTCAACTCATGCCAAATATTTCTCCTGGATATGGATTTACTGCAATAATAGTTGCGTTTTTAGGACGCTTACATCCGATTGGCATTTTACTTGCAGGCATTGCTATAGCAGTTACTTATATTGGAGGGGAGGGGGCCCAAATTTCAGCCGGGCTGCCAAAAGCAGTAACAGGCCTTTTCCAAGGAATCATATTATTCTATTTATTGGCTTTCGATCTTTTTTCCCGATACAAGTTCTCGATAACTTCTAGAAAAGTGACCCAACAATGACTGAACTATTAATTGCATCTATCATGACTATGATGACAGCAGCTACTCCACTGGTTTTTGCTGCTACAGGCGAATTAATTTGTGAGCGGTCTGGCGTTCTAAATTTGGGAGTCGAGGGAATGATGCTAATTGGTGCAGTATTTGGGTTTGCCGTAACGGCGATCACGGGCAACGCTATTTTTGGCCTGCTGATTGCTGCAGTAGCTGGATCTTTGGCCTCACTCATATTTGGATTCTTAACACTACAGCTATTATCTAATCAGGTAGCAACTGGGCTAGCATTAACAATATTTGGCACTGGTCTTTCCGCCTTGGTCGGCTTTGACTATGTAGGGAAAACCATCAACAGAATACAAACAATTCATATACCATTTTTCAGTGATCTCCCGATCGTTGGTCGGCTAGTATTCGGTCATGACCCCATGGTCTACTTAGGTCTTATCATTTTGTTTTTATGTGCCTGGTTCCTAAGAAAATCGTACTGGGGGATGGTACTGCGGGCGGTTGGTGACTCAGACACATCAGCTCATGCAATTGGATACCCAGTGATAGGCATTCGGTTCGCTGCCGTTACCTTTGGAGGAATGATGGCGGGGCTCGGAGGTGGGTATCTGTCCCTCGTATATACACCTCTTTGGGCTGAAAATATGACGGCAGGTCGGGGCTGGATCGCGTTAGCCCTAGTGGTATTTGCTAGTTGGCGACCTAGCCGGGTACTGTTTGGAGCAATACTTTTTGGCGGAATCACTATACTTCAGCTTAATGCTCAAGCAGCAGGGCTAGGTATTCCTGCAGCCTTTATGTCAATGCTACCTTACATTGCAACCATAGTTGTATTAGTCTTAATCTCTAGGGATGCTATCCGTATTCGGTTAAATGCTCCAGCTTGCCTTGGCCGACCGTTCAGGCCGGAGCGCTAAGATAAGGCATCTATAAAAGTTTCACTAAAAAGGAGGAGTAAATATGAAGCATCTGTTAAAAATCATGGCTACGGCTATAGTATCTTTCGCAACAATTGGAATAATCGGAAACGCTTCTGCAGATAAGTTGAAGGTCGGATTTATATACATTGGGCCCCCTGGAGATCATGGTTGGACATATGCTCATGACCAAGGTCGAAAAATGATCGAAGCAAAACTAGGCAATCAAGTAGAAACGACTTTTGTTGAAGGTGTGCCGGAAGGTCCAGATGCAGAACGAGCAATAGCGAAACTTGCGGAAACTGGGCATGGTTTAATTTTCACTACATCGTTTGGCTACATGGAGCCAACACTAAAAGTAGCTAAACGTTTCCCGAACGTTAAGTTCGAGCATGCAACCGGCTACAAACAAGCTGATAACGTATCAACCTACTCTGCTAGGTTTTATGAGGGACGATATGTGCAAGGACAAATTGCCGCAGAGATGTCAAAAACTGGTGTCATTGGCTATATTGCATCATTCCCTATTCCTGAAGTTGTGCGGGGCATAAATGCATTTATGCTTGGTGCGCAATCTCGTAATCCGAATATGAAGGTGAAGGTGGTTTGGGTATATACATGGTTCGATCCTCCAAAGGAATCAGATGCGGCTAAAGTCCTCATGGATCAAGGAGCTGATATCATCACTCAGCATACTGACAGTACAGCAGCAATCCAAGCTGCAGCTGACCGCGGAATCTTAGCTTTTGGTCAAGCATCGGACATGATTCACTTTGCCCCAGATACGCAATTAACTGCGATAATTGACGAATGGGGGCCTTATTACGTAGCAAGAACACAGGCTGTTCTTGACAACACGTGGACCTCCGGTGATACCTGGCATGGAATGGGGCCTGGAATGGTTGTCATGGCACCTTTCACGAACATGCCCAACTCAGTCGCTGAAATGGCGCGTGCAACTACTGCATCTCTAACGTCAGGCGCATTACATGCTTTCACTGGTCCAATTTACAATCAGGATGGTGAATTAGTGGTAGCCGAGGGCGCAGTAGCGGACGATGGAATGCTAGCTGGAATGAATTTCTATGTGCAAGGTGTTGATGACAAATTACCTGAATAATCAGGGAGTACGATGTGATGAAAAAACCCGCTCTTCATAGAGCGGGTTTTTTCCTACATCAACAAACATATGAAATCGTCATAAAAATGTCAGAAATCTCGATAGGAAATCCTCTTGCAATCTTCGCTAATGACTTTGAGGAAAGAATTCTTATTAAAAAGAAGTGTATGACTAAGCTAGTTCTCGCACAACGACAGCTAAAAGGTCAGTTGGATAAAGTTTTTACAACTAGCAAGATAGGTAAATTTAGTTGGCTAAATTTAATACATACTTTCTCTAGATAACTTAATAAACCCAATTAAAATGGATATCGCCTGGCACGAATGGCTGAGCCTAATTATTCGATGGTTGCATGTCGTAGCCGGAATTGCGTGGATCGGCACTTCCTTTTATTTTATTTGGCTTGATCAAAGTCTTCGAAAAAACCCAAATCTACCCAACAAGGTTTTTGGCGATTCTTGGAGCGTTCATGGTGGTGGCTTTTACCATGTTCAGAAATATGTTGTTGCACCAGATCAGATGCCTGATCAACTGCACTGGTTTAAATTCGAAGCCTATTTCACATGGATTTCAGGGTTTGCGCTCTTAGCTATTTTGTATTACTGGGGCGCCGAAAGCTTCCTCTTGGACCCTAATCGATCCACAATATCACCGACTGTTGGAATATTGATAAGTATTTGTTTTCTGATTGGTGGCTGGTTTGCGTATGATCTATTATGCAGATCAGTAATAAGCAAAAATACTGCCACCTTAATTACAGCAGTTTTCCTGCTTATCACACTGCTTGGATGGGGGTTAACCCAATTTTTCAATGATCGTGCCGCGTTGTTACATGTAGGGGCTGTAATTGGAACCATAATGTCGGCTAATGTTTTTTTTGTAATTATTCCGAATCAAAAAAAAGTGGTCTCGGATCTCATAGCTGACCGAACACCATCCGTCAAACTCGGACTTCAAGCAAAACAACGCTCCTTGCACAACAACTATCTTACTCTTCCGGTCATACTGTTTATGATTAGTGGTCACTATCCAATTTTATTTAATGGAGGAACCGAAAGAGGCTGGGTCGTGATTAGCTTGATTTTGTTTATTGGCGCTATTGTTCGCCACTTTTTTAATGCAAGTCATGCAGGCAAAAAAGGATTTTCAATAGCATGGCAGTGGCCATTAGCAATCCTCTTTGGTGTTGGTCTGATTCTTTTTTTGAGTCCAAAAAAAACGGATGAACAACCCGTGGTCACCAACGAGCGTGCACTTTCAATTATAGAAAAACATTGCTCTTCATGTCATGCTTCGACGCCTACTAACTCCACATTTGCCTCAGCACCTGCAGGCGTAATGCTAGAAAACATCGAACAACTTCGCACTCATGGTGCAAGGATTCGTACTCACGCAGTTACAACTCAATCAATGCCACTTGGCAATCTAACAGAGATGACCCTGGAGGAACGTTCAGAACTTGGGGCATGGATTTCTAAAAATCAATAAATAGCTGGCTTTTTCGAGATCATAGAAATTTGAATACCCGATATTCCCCAATTAATTGGTGAGACAATTTCACCCATATTGCTCAGAAACTGTGGCATTATTACACTGTGAAGCGACCTGTAAATATCTGAGGACACTGCTATGAAAAAATTCACGCTAACATCTCTGTTCATTACCGCGATTGTGGCGGGAGGCTGTGCTGGAAGCGGCCCGAAAGAACAAACGGGTCAAGGTCTCGGGAGTGTCGTTGGAGCCATCGTTGGCTACAACTTAGGCAAAGGGCATAAAGATCAAGGTTGGGCAATTGGGCTAGGAGCTCTTTATGGGGCTGCAATTGGTGCCAATATAGGCCGCACCCTTGACGAAAGAGATAAACAATTAGCGGAAGATACGTTTCAAGATTCATTGGAAAACAACAAAACAGGCGATACTCAATCTTGGAGTAATCCCGATAGTGGGCACAGTGGAAATACCACTCCAACCCGAACCTATACAGCTGATAGTGGAGATCCATGCAGAGAATTCACTACCACTGTATTAATTGGCGGAGAAGAGCAACAAGGCTATGGTACCGCCTGTCGCCAGGGAGATGGTAGTTGGAAAATCATAAATTAGAAGGTGATATGAAACAGAACTAGTCAGAAAAACTCAGGTTGACCAAAATAAAGAACCCATTTCTAGATTTTCTAAATTATAGGAAGTTCAAATAAACTGACAGTTAACCTGTCTAAATTACTGAATGTTTTGACACTATTTTTGACAAGCCACTAGACCAAAGTAAGTTGGTGAAACTTTAGCGTCTTTCTTATAGATGCTTGTGTACTTCCTCAATAATCTTGTCTTGGGGAAGGACTTTTTCCTCAGAAGATACGAAATAATCTGCTACATTACTTGTTTTCTGTTGCCATTCTTCATCACTACACGCGATTATTTCTTTTAACCTAGCTTCAAATAAATTATAGTCATCTACCCCTAACCGTAAAGCCCAAATTCCAGTTTTTCCGATGCCCGGAATATCATAATAGGAATCACCGGTAGCATTGCAAAAAAGCACCTTGCAACCACGACCAAAAGCTTCTAAGCCTATCGTAGATTGAAGATTTATTGCGACATGACTTTCATCTATAGCTTTATAAGTTGAAAACCGCCCATCATTAGGAATTAGGCTAAGTTTGCTCATTCCGATATTTTCTTTAATGAACTGTTCCTCAAGACATGACTCACTGATACCTTCAATAACAACATTATCTTTACTGCTGAAGGCAACACAAACATTCATACCATAGGTTTTAGAGTACCGTTCGATATAAGATAAAATCACTCGAGCATTTAGCGCGGCTCCAGGCATTGAAGTCAAAAATCGTTCGTGTCGATATTCTGATATAAAACAAATATCAAATTTCTTTTTCTGCTTGACTCGATTCTCAGCACGATAAAGACCATCCTTCAGTGATCCAACGATGAAATATTGATTAATCTTATGGCCAACCTCTTTATACTTGTCTACCGTTTCTTGGCCATGGCAAAACAAATTTGTAACATAAATGATTCTGGGAAAATCTTGAACTCGCGGGCCACGGAAACCATTTTGAATAGCGAAAAACTTGGCTTTTTGATATACGCGACTCAATAGACCAAATCGGTTACTATTATCAATGAAAGTGAGAACTACCTTCGGTTTAATTGTCATTAAGGTAGCGCAATCATACATCACCCCTCTACTCGTTCTGCGCCAATATCCATTCTGGCTAAAAAAGCGTACAAATATCAGAGCAATGAATCGAAATAGAATGGAATAGTGTAAATTAATCTTTGCTCTAACTTCTAAAGTGGAAAAAGAAGTTATCTCTCTTAACGCTTCACCAACAAACTCAGAACCCGTCGTATCGTAAATTACAACCGGTGATTGAACAGGTTTCGAAAAAAAAAATTTCCTTTTTCGTTTCTGTCTTACTTTAGATCGAATAATATTTTCAGATTCTCCATCAAGAGGTGGGCTATTAATAACATTACTTATGCTTTTCATCACTTAATGATAAATCTTGGTTAGTGTAATTCTGAGAAATTCTAGAAGTATTTGTTAGAATATAAATAAGATCACAAAACTGGTCAAAAAACTATTTGAGATCTTCCGCCTCACCAAGTTCGTTCCAAATAGGATGCGTTAATTCCCAATTCCCAGAGGTATGCGACCAAATATGTGGGGAGCGCCAACTATCTATGATCTCGGAAAAAATTTCTTCTGTAATGCCTACATAATCTAAAAATACATCAAAGTATTTTTGGGGGAATTCGCCATCATACTTCTTCACTAATGCTATGGCCTCATCACGAGTTATCTTTCCATCTCGGACTTCATGAGCAGAATCATTTGTAGCTCGGCCAATACCGAATTTAATAAAGGATAGAAAATAGTGAAATCCATCTGTTTTGTCGTCAAGACTTGCATATTTTGAGTATGTTCCCTCCGACCTAACATCGTTTGGCCTGAAACCAGTATTTTCTACACAATAATAAAAATTCTCTTGAGGGTCCCAAAAATGATAGTAGCTAAAAAAATGAATTTCCGTCTTGTTCTGCATAAGTAAATCATAAGCCGGTGGCCTATACGGATAAATTTCTTTTGGTGAAACTCCATACGCTTCCCAAAATTCAGGTGGTTTTCCACTGAAATAATGGTCGTCATGATCTTCAATTTTACGAGTTGGGCTGTTTGCGTTTTTCATGTCACCGCCATACTCAACCTCTCCGTTTTCTCCATACATAATTAGCTGAATGTTATAGGTAACTGCAAGCTTTAGAGGGAAATTAGTTTGCCCATATATGAAGGGCTGAAAATTATCGCCTAGATACAAAAAAGCGAGCTTGGACATCAAACGATGAACCTTGCCGTTCACTGTTCCCAATATATGATCGAATCCGCCAACTTTAATCAAACTTTCGATATTTTGTCGTCCGATATTCGTATACAAATGTGGCGACCAAGTCACTAGCAGAGGATGCATGCCATATCTATACTTCAGCATATGCGCAACAAACCCTCCATCCTTTCCGCCAGACACAGGCACTATGACATCATAAGATCCGTCATTTTTACGATGCTGATCGCAAAGAGCCTTAAGTTCTAAGTCTCTCTGCTTCCAATCAATGGTTCTTTTATAGTCAGAGAATTTACAGGCACTGCATATCCCGTCTTCATCAAATGCGATACGAGGTCTCTGATTGGATATAGTACAACGTTGACAAAAAATAACCTTGCTTGGCAAGTTGTACATAGTAGCAACATCTTTTTTTTCGATCTCCATTCCAAATCACCCCGTCAAGAAAACTGTTAGTCTACAAAAAGAACGCAGTTAAAACCAATCAATATAGTATCAAATCTGAATATCATCAGTCATTTTGCTAGCTCTTTAAGCCTTAAACTATCTGTTAGAGTGTGGCGCTATGATCGATTAACTTAGGATAGCAAATTTCCTTATAGTCATCCAACGGTAGGCTAGGTTTTCTGAAACAAAATTATTAGACACTTATAACAAACAATTACTTGGATGATTTTGTCTTTCTGGGTTCTGGAAATAACCATAGTGAAAATGCCATGAACAAACCAAGCCCGAAGACAAACCACTGGATCAGTCCATTATTTACCTGGCGCTCGACATAAAACATTGTCAACGCAACTAAAATCGTAAGAATAGACACTCCAATCTTAATGTTTGTCGGCATCGGGTATGTTTACTCAAATAATGTAAGGCCTAGAAGACGCTTCGGGCGGCGTCCTCGGGGTTGTTGGTAAATCATCCCGTACGAATTTGGTACTGTAACCATTAAAAAGATGTCGAAGTAAGCCACAATCTAGATCTGATGTTTTAAGAAACCAATCAGTGATCGGAAATGTGAGATTCATGTTCTTGTTCATCATCATTGATTGATTGTGGTGAGCAGTGTGATGACGTCTCAACGTATTAACAAAAGGACAATTTGCAACGAACACATTTTCATTAACATGACAACAAAAATGCATGAATTCATATACTAGATACATGCCAATAGTGGTGGAAATAAATAACCAACCAACGTTAGAGGTCAAAAAATAGCCGACAATCAAAGACGGCGGGATAGATATTAAAGTAAAAACAACTAGGGCATAGGTCGGAAAAACTGTCACTCGCCAATCTCTATGATTCAGAAAACGCATCTCGCTGTCGGTAAAAAACTGGTGGTGGTTCATGGTATGTCTTTCATATATTGCTTTTAAACCAGGAAGATTGACTGGTCGGTGCATAACATACCTATGTAAATACCATTCAAAGATATTACATAAAAGAAAAACGATAGGAATTGTTACCCATTCCCACCATTGTATTTGTTGGAGATGGCTAGAAAAATAAAATATCAAACTGAATCCGATACCATAAATGATAAGAAGGTGGACATATCCACTATACCAACCGACCAAATTTGACCTGTATGTCTTACGAAACATTTTTTGTTTATCAGAAATCATGATTCAATAATCTACAACGTGCGCCGTTTATTATATTCCGAACTAATTCTAACCGTTACGTTTACTGTATCCAATCTTGGTTGACTATTTAACATTAGTGAGATTTTAAATTAAAAAACTCGGCTTATTTTAGTCATATCGTGAGATATTAACACTGGATCATATTTTTACTGATTAATAATAGAGGTTAAGACCCTGGATAAGATTGGATTGTGAAGCCAAAAATTTTAGGTATTACATCGAAGTTGAAATAGCATGTGGTCTTAATTTTCTAACAAGAATAAGATATTAGTTAAATTATATTAAGCTAGCCGATAATGACTAAGAATAGGGGCAAGAAATGATAAGAATTAAAGATCGACTAACTATTACTAGAGACTGGTTACCTCGGTACACCGGTATGGAAATCGATAACTTTGGAGATTATGTGCTTCTAACAAACTTCTCGGACTATGTGTCCAGGTTTGCAACTATGTTTAACTGCGACATTTACGGAGAGTCACGACCAATGCAAGCAGCAACAAATAGCCAAGGCTTAACCATTGTTAATTTTGGTATTGGCTCCCCTAATGCTGCAATCATTATGGACCTACTAAGTGCACGAGACCCGGATGGCGTACTTTTTCTTGGAAAGTGTGGCGGCCTAAAAGATTCCAGTGAAATTGGCCATTTTATCCTGCCTATAGCAGCTATTCGTGGTGAGGGAACTAGCAATGACTATTTTCCGATCGAAATCCCAGCACTCCCATCTTTTAAACTGCACAAATTTGTATCAGAGAAGGTGATCCAAGCAAATCATGAATACCGTACTGGTGTGGTTTACACAACTAATCGAAGAATATGGGAACACGATCAAGACTTCAAAGTTAAACTGAAAAAAACTACATCGATCGGTATTGACATGGAAACAGCAACGATATTTATCGTCGGTCACTACAATCAGATTGCCCGAGGAGCACTGTTACTAGTTTCCGATATTCCAATTACACCGGATGGCATTAAGACTGAAGAATCAGACCGAACCGTTACAGAGAATTGGCTTGAAACTCATCTCGCTATAGGAGTTAATGCCATGACTGAAATTGGTAAATCGGGCGAGACTACACGACACTTCCAATACTAGTTAACTGGTTGTTAATTTCGGGAAAAAAATGCCATGGTTAATCACATTTGGGCCAGATAGCTATATATCAAGCCGATCACTAATCCACGCATGAAACGCTCGAGTTGCACGATCTTGGATCGGTGACAAAATTCCACCATCAAAACCCAATGACGCTCTACCTTTTTGCATACCTCTCACAACACTTTCATCTTCTTCGAAAACACGCCTCCAAAAAATGGATTGCTCTTGCCTCAGGTTTTCGTATTTTAGTTGTAATGATTCTTCACCTACAAAGTAAAGGCGCGTCTCTTCCCTAACTTCATTAAAATGAATTGGGATAACAACCATCACAAAAAGATGGTCAGCCTGCAAGCCAAGCAATGTATTGGGGAAAAGAACAGGATAGTCTGCCTCTTTCAGAAATCTTGAAGGCCATTCGGAGAAAGCAGGCAGATGACCATAGTGCCCTGCTCCAAGTTGATACGAATGGGAAACTTGGCCAGCAAACCGCTCCGAAACTTGTATCTCATGCTCCTGCATAGGAGATATACGATTGAGCTCTGAATGAATCGTGGGTAGATGATAAGCTTCAAGATAGTTCTCAACAACAAGCTTCCAGTTAGCATCTATATCAAAACAGATTGCTTGATCCCTTTTTTGGAGTCGTAACTCATTACTGCCACCTACCCCCCATAATCTTGACCAACGCTTCTCTAATGGTTTAATGAACATGTCGAAAGAATCAGCTGAACCATCCAAATTGATAAAAAGTAGATCATTCCAAACATGGCAATCAATTGAAATCAATCCTGCCTTATTTCGATCGAATGTTGTGACCTCGTGTATACCCAACCCTCCTATATGTGGTGTTCTAATCAGCGAACCATTAAACGCGTAAGTCCATGAGTGGTAAGGACAGCGTAATGTTGAATCAAACTGTCCCGATTTAGCCACGAGCACATGCCCCCGATGGCGACACACGTTGTGAAAAACCCTTACTATGTTGTCGTGATCCCGTACGACAACTAGTGGGAGCTCCATAAACTCCATTGGATAAACATACCCAGGAACTGGTACATCACTTGCAAATCCAATGCAGACCCACATCGATGCAAAAATCTTCGTACGCTCAATTAAAAAATCTTCTCGGTTATCATAATACCGATTTTCTAGACCTTTCATGGTACGCTTTCCTATCGAATTTGTCCGTGGATACGCGAAATATATGCTTTATAAACTGTCTGGACAGACGGTCGTTGCAAAACCTTGTCAGCAATGCGTTTTACATTGGGAAACGTCCCAATGGAGGGATGTTTATGCTCATCCGACAACCACGTAGTCAACATAAACAGGTATAGATCTACCGCCGAAAATTCATTGCCTAACATCCATGATTTATCTCCAATAGCAACATCGACGATTTCCCACAGCTCTGTTAAACGAGATCGAGATCTGGCCTTAACACTAAATTCCTCATTGATCGAAATACAAAACCGATCTGAATAAAAAGTCATCTGGTAAGCATTCTGCAGTGAACTGGAAAAAAAGAATAGCCATTGCAGAAACGTAGCTCTTTTTGGATCCAGAGTGCTCGGCGACAACCTGATATCTGGATACTGATCACAGAGAAAAATTGTGATTGCTCCGCATTCGTACATTGCGCCTTCTTTCCAAACAAGTATAGGAATCCATCCGTTTGGATTAAGCGCAAGAAGTTGGGGATCTCGAATCGAATCCGAGGATATGTCTGTCCAGACCAGATCATAGGGTACACCAATTTCTTCAAGAAGAACACGGACTCCCATAGCCGCGCTAGGTTCCGAATAATAAAGACTCAACGCCATGCCCTCTCCCTTTAGGTTGAAATTTGTGAGCTTGCCCAGACGTGGGCTTGTGTTTTATCGATATACCGTTATGACGGATCTTTGCTGTTAAACTGGGGGCGCAACTCCAAGGCCAATTTGGGTCGAATTTAACCGTTCAATACGCACTAATTAGTCAATTAATAGCTATTTTTCGCGTTTATCGTTTTTGCTATCGGTTTACTTATTACCCCCTAAATCATATCACACGCCCTATCAAGAGTAGTATGATTACATCATGAAATAAATTCGATGGAGCTATTGTTTGGAGGGGGCATACTTTAGTGGCGAGAATGTCTCTACAATTTTGTTGAAGTACCTAGAAACTATAGGGCAACCTCCTTACTTCAGTACCCAAAAGGTTCGTAGCGACTTAAAAGAGGAGAGTATGATGATTCGAACAGGTGATGAATATCGCGAATCAATAAGAGATGGGCGAGAGGTTTGGATTGACGGGGAAAAAGTCAAGGACCTAACACAACACCCTATGCTTAAACCGATTATTGACGTAAGAGCACGTATTTATGATATGCAAGCCGATCCGACAACATGCGATTACATGACGTACGAAAACAATGGAGAACAATTTGCAATTGGCCTGAAGTTACCAAGAACGCAACAGGATTGGCACGATAAGAGAACTGCTACAGATAAGATAATGAGTGATATAGGAGGGATTGTTACCCGAGTAGGCGACGAAACAGTCGGCGAAATGTGGTCACTATATGATGGATATGATGTCTTAGATGAAGTTGACCCACAATTTTCAAAAAATATTGAAAATCATATCGACAAGGTAATTAGTGGAGATATATTTCATGTTTCAGCTAATACCGATCCGAAAGGGGATCGCTCAAAGGCGCCGCAAGAACAAGATCCTGACATGCTTTTACATGTGGTGAAGGAGACAGATAAAGGTATTATAGTCCGAGGTGCGAAGTATGAGACGGCCGCACCTTATTCTAATCAGGCATTCACTAAACCAACTATCGCCAATTGGGGAAATTCTGAGCTCTCAGATTATGCTGTGGGTTTTATTTGTGAACTTGGATCCCCAGGCATCCGAATGATTTGCCGGACAGGTTTTGCAGGGCGTGCTCCAACGGAAGATTATCCCCTTGCAAATCAGTTTGACGAGATAGATGCACTGGTTGTCTTTGATAACGTCTTAATTCCATGGGAAAACGTCTTATTTTACCGTCATACACGTGCAGCGACATTTATCCGCTCAACACTCCATAGGTATAGCGCTTTTGCATTTGTACAACGAATTTTGCGGATGGCTGATTTAATGATAGGAGCAGCCTTGTTCAATGTCCGCCAGACTGGGCTCGATAAACAGCCGGCTGTTCAGGAAAAATTGGCCCAACTTGCTGTTTATAGGGAAGGCATCAATGCGCATTTAACAGCATCGATTGCCTCAGCCGAACGGAGTCCACGCGGGTTATTAATGCCAAACCAGTCTCTCTTGTATGCTGGTCGAGTACACGCGTGCTCCCAGTTACCCAACATGATACACATTGCACGAGAACTTTGCGGTGGCCAGATCTGCGTAACACCAGACGCAGCGAGTTTTCAAAATCCTGAGATTGGAAAATGGATGGAAAAATTCTATTCGATCAATGATGACTGGCTTGCAGAAGATCGCCGTAAGTTGCTTGCTTTCGCTAGAGATCTCTTAAATTCAGATTATGCAGGTCATAGACTCACCTTTCAACTTTTTGCACAAGCGCCACCATTCGCACACCTAGCAGCGGTTTACAGAAATTTTGATTGGAATGAGTCCTTAAGTCATACCTATAACGCGGCACGACTCTCTGAGGCTGTTTGGACTAGCGACATTGCGTCCGACAGTAGCGTAGGTCAGCTATTTGGTAGCAGCATACATCCTAAATAATAGAGCACTAGGAGATTCGATGAGCCCACACCAGGTATCTGCGGATAATTTTCGAGAGGCATTAAGCCTTATCGCCGCCACAGTTTCAGTCGTTACTACCGATGGAGTGGCTGGCAAAAGAGGTATAACTGTTAGTAGCATGTGTTCGGTATCAGTGGATCCACCCTCAGTTCTAGTATGTATTAACCGTGATAGTGGTGTCTGCCATACTATTCGTGAGAATATGGCTATTTGCGTAAACGTTCTGAAGTCTGATCAAGCCTATGTTTCAGATGCTTTTAGCGGAAGACTTGTTGGGTCAAGAAAGGATCCTTTTTTGTGCGCGAGCTGGAAGAAAGGGGTAACGGGGGCCCCGCAAATGCTTAATGCTCTAGTTAATCTTGACTGCCAGGTCAAAAATGAATTGCAACACGGAACACACTTTATTTTTGTCGGCGAGATAGCAGGCTTACATACAAATGGGCCAGGTATGCCTTTGATCTATCGCGCAAGATCATATGAACTTGCAGGTGGTTCACCCTCGTTGCCGCTCGAAGAGCTAGAGTACTCGTGGGAGAGGTATACTTAGGTTTATATGTTGCAAACTACATTTTATGAATGATTGGCAGTTCTAATTACAGGACTAAACATGACACATACACGGATTCGGAAATTCAATACACGCGAGACCTATCCTGAGCAGAATCTAGATAATGATCTATGCCAAGCTGTCATCGCTCAAGGCAAGATGATTTTTGTCCGAGGTCAAGTATCTCAGGATTTGGATAGCAGAGAATCTTTACATTTAGGAAATCCCAGATTACAGACGAAAGAAACTATGCAAAATATCGATATGTTGCTTAAGGAGTGTGGCAGCTGTATGTCGCACATTTGTCGCATAGTAGTCTATCTGACAGATGTTCGTAACCGCGAAGTCGTGTATCAAGAGATGGGTAAATGGTTGAAAGGAGTTTATCCTTGCTCAACAGGCATTGTGGTCTCAGCGCTTGCCCGACCTGAGTGGTTGCTAGAGATCGAGGTTACAGCGGTAATTCCATCAGATTAACTTTATTTTAGGACTATGTTAAAAACCAAGGATAGTGATCTAAAACAATTAAAAGCTGAGTTAATGTCTCTGGCTAGCAATACGAGTAATCAAACTCGTGGCCTTTCACCTGAGATGTTCTTATCTGAAGAACTTGCTGCAGTTGAATTGGATCAAATCTTCTACCGAGAATGGTCATGTATCGGCAGAGAGGATGACATACCTAATGTTGGAGATTTCGTGACTTTTAAGGTTGGTGACCAACCAATAATTGTAGTTCGATTAGAGGACAAATCCATCAGAGCGATGTCCAACGTATGCCGACACAGGATGATGAGACTCGTTCAAGGGAATGGAAATACCCGACAATTTTCGTGCCCCTACCATGGGTGGACCTATAGTCTCGATGGCAATCTTGTCGGAGCACCTCACATGGGGTGCAACTTAAACTTTAGCAAAGAGAAATTCATGCTTCCAACTCTAAAGTGCGAAACTTGGCATGGATGGATCTATGTTTCACTGTCGAATGATGCTGCACCAATCGTAGAACGCTTAAAGAAATTAGACACAATGGTACAACCTTATGAGATGGAACATTATGTGACAGTTTTTGTTGAAGATTTAGAATGGAACACAAATTGGAAATTATTGTGCCAAAATTTTATGGAAGGTTATCACTTACCAATTGCTCATCGCTCTACAGTTGGCCGAAATTTTCCAGTGGGGGAAACAAAATTCGATTCAGACGGCGCCTCAGAGGGTTTTACATACCAGTACTTCTTAAAACCAAATGATATGAATTTTGGGGTTGCGCATCCAATGAATACGCGACTGACAGATAATTTGCGCCGATCCTCAGTGATGCCGACAATATTCCCAAGCCACATGTATGTGTTGGCCCCTGATCACCTTTGGTATCTATCGTTGCAGCCGAATGGAGTAGGAAAGGTTCGCATTAGATATGGAGCAGCTTTAGCTCCCGAAGTGATGGAGCACACCGAAGACAAATCTAACCTGTTAAGTCAATTCAAAGAATTATTAGACAAAACACAGGAAGAAGATAGATTGTTGGTAGAAAACATTTTTGAAAATATTAGAGGGCCTATGGCGATGGCAGGCCCATTAAGTTGGTTAGAGCGTGAAGTGCATGAATTTACGCAATATTTGGCCCGTAAAATAGCTTAGTATTATAGGGAGAAAATAAGGGTTGATACTGCGTTGCTTAATTACTAATTAATAAGAGACTTACGATGACTTTCTCTATTGTTGGATACTGCAAGGAGACTGAGATGCATGGTGTTGCAATCACGACTTCTAGCATTTGTGTGGGTAGCCGTTGTCCATGGGTTCGCGCGGGCATCGGAGCAGTTACCAGTCAGAATATTACCGATCCTAGCATTGGAAACGCTGTACTGACAGAAATCGAGAACGGTCTAAATGCTAATGAGGCAATAAATAAAATCATGCGAAATCGTCCACATGCGGAGTACCGACAAGTAGCAGCTGTTGATAATAGTGGCGGAACCGCTCACTTTACTGGTTCAAAAATATTAGGAATTAACAAAGTTTCTCAAGGTGAGCATTGTATTGCTGCTGGAAATTTGTTAAGTATGACGGATGTAACTGTCGCTATGACTGACAGATTTCAATCCTCAAATAACAAGCATTTAGCAGAGCGTTTACTCTCCGCATTAGAAGCTGGAGTCGAGGCTGGCGGTGAAGTCGGCCCAACTCACTCCGCTGCATTATTAGTGTCTGATACTTGTGCATGGCCACTCGTAGATTTGCGAGTAGATTGGTCCGAACAACCCGTATCACAACTTCGCCAATGTTGGGATATGTATCTACCTCAAATGGATGACTATGTAACACGCGCCTTGGATCCTCGAAATGCGCCTGCTTATGGAGTTCCTGGCGATCTGTGATTAGAAAGCGAACTATTCAAACCATAGACCTTACTGTTGTTAAGTTATGACAGACATCGCTAGTGTAGTAACAATCTTGGAAGATCTTGTTGCTTTTAACACTACTAGCAGAGAATCCAATCTTGATCTCATTGGATATGTTGAAAAATATCTGAGCAATTATGGAATCAAAAGTACTTTAGTTGAGGACGATCAAAGCACGAAGGCTAATCTGTATGCCACCATCAGCGCATCGAATAATCGCGGAGTGATGTTGTCAGGCCATACCGACGTTGTGCCAGTAGATGGGCAATCGTGGTCGACTGATCCATTTATTCTCCGCCAAGAAGGAGATTATTTATATGGGCGTGGAACGGCTGATATGAAGGGTTTTATTGCTTGTGTTTTAGCGTGGATTCCAACCATGATTAATGCCAAACTTTCAAACCCTATTCATATTGCATTGTCTTATGATGAGGAAGTCGGATGTCTTGGTGTACGTAAACTCATCGACTTTATGGCAGAAACACCGAACTTACCATCCTTCGGAATCATCGGCGAACCCACGAATATGCAAATTATCAATGCGCATAAAGGTAAACGTGCGTTGACTGTGAAAATAGATGGCTCTAGCGCGCATTCAGCTTATCCAAATGAAGGAGTTAACGCTATAAATATTGCAGTTCAATTAATTTCCTTCCTCCGCTCTCAACAACAGGTTATTGAGGAGAATGGGCCATTCGACAATGGATATACGGTGCCACATAGTACGATTCATGTCGGAACAATCCAAGGTGGAACAGCTCTTAATATTGTGCCAGATAGTTGTTCATTTAATTTCGAGATTCGACATCTGCCTGATCATGACATAGAACCCATAGTGGCAGAACTCGTCAAATATGCCCAGACATGCTTAGAGCCAACGATGAAAACTATAGAACCCACCTGCAGGATAAGTATTGAGCCATTAGCTAGCTATCCTGGTCTCGATACCTCTCTAGACTCACCCATAATTGATTTGATGCAATCTCTTATCCAAGGAGAAAAACGTCCACACAAAATCAGTTTTGGTTCTGAAGCAGGCCTATTTGACAGTCGCGCAGGCATCCCATGTGTTGTTTGCGGACCAGGCGGTATTTCAGAGGCTCATAGACCTAACGAATATGTTACCTTAAAACAACTAAAAAAATGCAATACTATGTTGCGTCGTTTGGTAGATTGGTTAAGCTAGATGAAAAAGACTAGGAAAGATCATTATAACCACGCAAAAAACTAGTTTAGTCCATATCAGCTATCGTGCTAAATAACGCTCTTCATGTTGCGAGCTTAGTTCATATGTGAAAATCAAACGTATAGAGGAAAGCTAGAACGTATAGAGGAAAGCTAGAATGTAGACAACATTGAAACTATGAATGATATTCCTACAATCACTAAGCGCCGTTTACAAGCTGAGGTTATCCAACCTATCTATACAGAAATGGTAAGGGTGGTGGGCAAAGACACAGCAAAGTTAATATTAACCAAAGCCATTCGCGACTCAGCAATGCTAGAAGCGAAAAATTTTGCTTCTCGCGCCGATGAAACGACTACTAGTTTACGATCATTTATCGAGTTATTTAAGCTTTGGACGACAGAGGGTGCGCTAGAAATCGAAATTCATGAGCAAACAGATACTGTTTTCTCGTTCGACGTTACGCGTTGTAAATATGCGGAGATGTACCGTGACATGGGTCTTGGCCATATTGGAAAACTCTTGTCTTGTAATCGGGATAAAGTTTTCTGTCAAGGCTATGACTCAAATATTCAGCTTGAGCGAGAGCAAACAATCATGGACGGATCAGATCGATGCACATTTCGTTATAGATATACGGATTCAAAATCCTAACGAATTTTTTGCTTTAGCGAAATGCTTATAGCCTATAGAAAGTTTTAACGCTTAAATTCGATCGCTAGGGATTGAAAGGAGCATGGAGCGTTGATCCCGGCACTCTAATACCACCACGGGGTTGCCCTAGCTCAAATTTTCCATACCGTGCTTCAAAATCTTTAGGCAATACACGGCCGTCCGCAGTCGACACCCAGAGCCTCAATAGATGTCGTTTTCGATCCCGGTCGGGCCAATCCTCATAGCCAGTTCGGGCATGGAGAATTTGATGGTTGTGTAATAGCTGTATGTCTCCTGGTCTAAACTCAATATCTAGTCGCAACTTACTGCTTGAGGCTAAATCATCGACTAGGTCTAGAGCTTCAATCTGCTTCTTACTCAGTGGTGGAATGTGCGAGTGACGCTGGGCAGCTTCGATAAAGTCGCGAGCGTAAAAACAAGTCACTTCTTCACCGGTCGGGTAGAACACAGCCATTTCATAAGTCTCTTCTTGGCCCTCTGGTACCTCACCTTTACGATCGATATGAAATGGTCGGCAGAGCACTTCAAGAAGATCCGGTCGCTGTTCGGCCACTTCACAATAAACAGTTGACGACGAACAAATTGAGCTCTCACCGCCCCGACAAGCAGTTTGCAAACACAGAAGGCCGACAATATCAGCTGAGTCAGTATGGAAATGATGACGATGACGGGTCTGATAAATGCGATTAAGGGGGTCCAAGGGGTCAAGCCCTAGATCAATGATATGACCAAGCAAGTGACCCTGTGCATTCTGTGAAACTGGGATACCCAGATGACATCCAATACCATAATAAGCTCGGATTGATGTTTCACGAGACCATTCCAAAACTGGCATGCCACGCAGTAAGACAAATCCGCGACCAAAGACAAGCTCCCGATGCAATTCACGAATTCGTAATGCCAACCTTGGTAAGACAAACAACTCAGGACTGAGTTTGGGTATAGGTATCTTATGACTGTCCCTAACCGCTTCCTCCAACTCTTCTATCTCTTTGTCGGTCAGCTCCAAGATCCAGTCATCATTTTTCTCCCAGTGGGACCGATACCAGATGGCTGGATTATGGCATTGATTACTTATTGGGTTAACTCGCACGGTCATCGTTGAAACACTAACCTACTAATCAATCCTAGCGACATGAGAGTTGGATCCTTTTAATGACTGTCCAAAAATTCAGTCAAAAGCGGGCATTACTTCGTTTATAAACAGTTCCAGCGACCGCTTCTGCGCACTCTGGCTGAGCCCAAAACTCGCGCAATAAGTGAATTGATCAACGCCAATGTTCTCATACTGTTTCAACTTGACAATAATTTGATCAGGAGTTCCAAACATCAGGTTTTCCAACAATTTATCTCGATTAAATTCTTGGCGACTGCTCAAATCAGCAAGATCAATTTCTTCCGGAAAACCGTTGGACACTCCCCCTAAGTTTCTAAACAAATTTTCGAACTGACCCAACTGCCGATGCACAGAGGTGATGGCCTCATCGATCTGTTTTAACTTTTCTACCACAGCTGTGTAACGCATCGTTGCAAAGATAGTCCTAGTTGCCTCAGGGTTATCACGAAGCGCAGTCTCGAAGCGCTCCATGTAGGTTTCCACCTCAGAAAACGGACGAGTAAAAGCCCACGACATAATGTTACAATTATTCTTTACCGCATAATTGTAGGTCACCGGTGCCCGAGCCGCTATCCAAATGGGTGGATGAGGCTTTTGTAATGGTTTAGGCACAGAGGTGGCGGTTGGAAACGACCAGAACTCACCATCATGCGCATAGTCACCAACCCAAAGTGCCTTAACTGCGGGTAGCATTTCCTGACTGTATTTATAACCTTCGGATTGTTTGAGTCCTGGCCGTATGCGATCGAATTCACGTTGGTAGGCTCCTGATCCAATACCAAATTCGAGCCGTCCACCACTGTAGAGGTCCAATAATGCGGCTTCCCCAGCTACGTCAATCGGATGCCAATAGGGCGCAACAACAACTGCCGCACCGAGCCTGATTCGGCAAGTATGTGCTGCCCACCAAGTTAGAATCTGGAATGGATTAGGTGCTATGGTCATCTCTAGACCGTGGTGTTCGGCCGCCCAGACACTTTCAAAACCAGCGACATCTGCCATCTGCACCATCTCCAGTGTATGCTGCGCGACGTCTCCCATATCGACTTCAGCTGACATGCGTTCCATATTAATGACAAGTTGAAACTTCATTATTTATACCTTTGTCAGTACGCGTATAAATTGCAATAATGCGATCGGACTCAGTCTATCACCCAGATCGACCCAAAAGTAATAATCCCTATCATTATCCCGACTAAGTTCAAGTTTGATTCATTTATCCTTCTCGCTCAGCATCAAATCACTGCATAACGAAAGGATCAGCAATAGGATCAGTCGCTGTATTCAGCCATACGGTTTTAGTCCGAGTGTAATCATATATTGCCTCAAGACCGGATTCACGACCATAGCCACTATCCTTAAAGCCACCGAATGGGGCGATCGGTGACACCATCCGGTAGGTATTCACCCATACAATGCCACTCCGAAGATTCTTGGTTACCCGCAAAGCACGACCGACATCTGCAGTAAAGATGCCCGCAGCGAGCCCAAAGCGACTGTCGTTAGCAAGCTGAATGGCATGAGCTTCATCGACAAAACGCAATACACTAACGACCGGTCCAAAAAGTTCCTGCTGAACGATTCCAATTTTCTGATCTGGGCAGGCGATAACTGTGGGTTCGTAGTACCAGCCGTCTCCCAAGCCGACTGGCTGCTGGCCGCCATACACAAGAGTGGCGCCGTTAGCCGTGGCGTCAGCAACAGACGATGCAATGTTTTCAAGTTGTGCCTTCGTTGCCAGAGGGCCCATTTGACTATTTTCCTTAAGAGGATCTCCAATTCGGATCTTGCTAACTTTCTCAGCAAGCCTTGAAAGAATTTCATCATGAATAGATTCATGTAGGAGCAACCTTGAGCCGGCCACACAGCTCTGACCACTAGCGCTGAATATGCTAAGCAACACACCGTTGGTTGCATTGTCGAGGTCAGCATCTCCGAAAACAATTACTGGCGATTTTCCACCTAACTCTAATGAAACCTCTGCAAAATTTTCTGCAGAATTTTTCACTACACGCCGAGCCGTCTCCGGCCCACCTGTGAAGCTGATTCGGTCAACCATTGGGTGTGTAGTAAGAGCGCGACCACATGATTCCCCAAAGCCTGAAACCACATTGAAAACGCCTGGTGGAAAACCAGCCTTTTCGAAGACCTTAGCGAATTCCATCATCGGGACTGAAGCATGTTCAGAAGCTTTTAATACAACTGTGTTTCCCGCGGCAAGAGCCGGTCCAATTTTGACAGCAACCAGAAAAAGTTGTGAGTTCCAAGGAACTATAGCCGCAACCACTCCAAGAGGTTCACGCATTGTCATCGTCCACATATTGGGTTTATCTATGGGCAGTGTTTCTCCACTAACTTTGTCGGCCAAGCCAGCATAGTAATAGAAATAGTCCGAGATATAACTAGCCTGCCAACGGGTTTCTTTGTAGAGCTTACCCGTATCCATGGTTTCACAATGGCCAAGTAATTCAGAATGTTCGGTAAGAACATCCCCAAGACGATGCAGTAGCTTTCCCCGATCTGTCGCGG
>TARA_B100000686_G_scaffold351784_1_pt1 | contig 72068 bp, 64 predicted proteins | sample TARA_B100000686 | Tara Oceans TARA_B100000686 (sample SAMEA2622733) | marine metagenome | biome: marine biome (ENVO:00000447); feature: marine epipelagic mixed layer (ENVO:xxxxxxxxx); material: "saline water (ENVO:00002010), including plankton (ENVO:xxxxxxxx)" | depth 150 m
CCAGCCAAGCACATTCTTTTTTAACCCTTTCTGAATCGAAGACTTTTTAGCATGCAATTAATCAGTTAAACTTATATCCACAAATTTGGAACTTTTTAAGAAAACAATTTATATATGTCTAAACCATTAATAGGAATTACTGAAAGCGAACGTCAATACATGGCTCCATTTATTGACGTAATAGAGAAAGCAGATGGAGAACCATTTCCGATATATCCTGAAGACAACATAGATGTTAAATCTACACTCGATAAACTTGATGGTTTATTAATTGGTGGTGGCCCAGATATTCACCCCTCTGAATATGGAGAATCAATTGATCCAGATGCTAACGTATCGAGTCAACTTGAGCGTGACGCGATGGAGCTCCCTCTGTTAAAAATGGGCATGGAACGGGATATGCCAATCTTATGTGTATGTCGAGGCATGCAAGCATTAAACGTTGTCTTAGGAGGGAAATTGATTCAGGATCTTGGCCATGCATATCCCGGTCATGGATATAGCTTAAATGAAGGTGGAGACAAAACCACTTCAAAGCATCGTATTTTCATTGCCCCTGGCACAAAACTTGCTTCCTCGGTCGGATCTGGAGGCATTGTGAGAGTCAACAGTTGGCACCATCAAGGAGTTAACCCTGCTAAGCAATCCCCAAAACTACTTGCTTCTGCGTATTCATTAGAAGATGGACTTATTGAAGCAATGGAAAGCCCCAATCATTCTTGGGTATTAGGCGTTCAATTCCATCCTGAATTGCGTGGTGAAATGCCGCCACATTTTGACAGATTATTTGAAGCACTTGTATTTTATTCTAAGGCAAAATAAAGGCTTAAAATAAGTTAGCACATATATTCTGGCCTGTTTCATAACTTTATTGAAAATAAGTTTTGCTTTTTCTTATGTTACTGTTATAATTCGAGGTACAAATGTATAGTAATCAACCTCGTAAAAAAACAGTTCATTGTATGCTTTTAAAAAGGCCTATAGACCGTATCATCAAACGGCAAAATGTGACTGACTTTCGTTATGACACACAAACAATAAAAAGATCATTGGCTTCACGCGATTAGTGATCGGAGAAATGCATGGTTAGTAACCCACTTATCGGAAAAGTAAAACCAACTCAATTAACCCAAGAAATGCGTTCGTCGTATTTGGATTACGCTATGAGTGTGATTGTTGCGCGGGCATTACCAGATGTGAGAGATGGATTAAAGCCAGTTCAAAGACGCATCTTATATGCCATGAATGAACTAAGTATGCGACCCGGTACACCATATAAGAAAAGTGCTCGCTTAGTTGGAGAAGTGCTTGGTAAATATCACCCACATGGAGATTCGGCAATATATGATGCTATGGTCCGCATGGCCCAAGATTTCTCGATGCGAATGACCCTAGTTGATGGCCAAGGCAACTTTGGCTCAGTTGACGGAGACCCACCTGCCGCAATGCGTTACACAGAAGCTCGATTGTCAAGAGTGGCAGAGGAAATGCTTATAAACCTTGATGAGGAAACAGTAGATACTGCAGAAAACTTTGACAACACGCTGGAAGAACCCACGGTATTACCTGCAAGGTTACCGAATTTACTAATAAACGGGGCATCAGGCATTGCTGTTGGTATGGCTACCAATATTCCTCCACACAATCCAGGAGAGGTCTGTTCGGCTATTATTCGTTTAATTGATAACCCAGAACTGACTATACCTGAATTAATGAGATCTGTTAGGGCTCCAGATTTTCCTACCTATGGAACAATTATGGGTAAGGAAGGTGCACTAAGTGCATACACAACTGGTAAAGGAGGCGTTGTAGTTAGAGCTAAAGCAGAAATTGAGGCAGATAAACGAGGAAAACGACTTAGAATAGTTGTTACAGAACTACCATATCAAGTCAATAAAGCAACCTTGATAGAAAAAATCGCAGCTCTTAGTAAGACAAAAAGATTCGAAGCAATTACAGAAGTACGAGACGAATCAGACCGAAAAGGCATGAGAATGGTCTTTGAGCTTCGTGGTGGTAGTCAGCCATTAGTGGTATTGAACAATTTGTACAAATACACACCGATGCAAAGCAGTTTCTCTGCAAACATGCTCGCTTTAGTGGATGGTAGGCCTAAGGTACTAGATCTAAAAACCATTTTAGTTGAGTTTATTAAATTCCGAAGACAAATTATTACACGCAGATCTGAGTTCGAACTTCGAAAAGCCAAGGCTAGGGCCCATATCTTAGAAGGATTAAACCTCGCTCTTAACGATCTTGATGCAGTTATCGAATTAATACGGCGTTCGGATAGCGCAGAAGCTGCCAAGAAAGGCTTGATAGAACGATTTTCATTAACTGATATACAAGCCCAGGCTATTTTAGACATGCAGCTTAGAAGAATAGCAGCTCTTGAAAGACAACGTATTGAAGATGAATATAAACAAGTACAGGGAAGGATTGCGGAACTCGAATCATTGTTATCTGATCCAGCTAAAATCGATGCGGTTATAAAAGATGAAACAGAAGAAGTTAAGAAAAAGCATGGAGATAAGCGGCGCACTAAAATAGAGGCTGCCGCAGAGGAGCTGAATCGTGAAGACCTAGAGCCTCATGAATCAGTCGTTGTAACACTCAGTCACAGCGGCTACATAAAGCGTATACCTGCTACTACGTACCGAAACCAACATCGGGGTGGCAAGGGCGTCGTAAGTATGAAAACAAAAGAGGATGACTTGATTCGTGAGCTCTTAGTTTGTGATTCTCACGATATATTATTATTCTTTACTGAAAAGGGAAGAGTACTCCCGCTAAAAACTTATGAATTAAGACCTGACACTAGTCGAAATACAAGAGGAACTCCGCTCATAAATGTTGTCCCATTAAAGTCTGATGACAAAGTAAATGCCGTCGTTGCAGTAAGTGATTTAGATGCAGAAAATTCGTACCTAGTGATGGGAACAAGAGAGGGAGCAATAAAACGAGTATCTTTAGCATCTATAAATAGTCTCCATAGACGCCGATCGGGACTGAATATCATGAATTTGAAGGGAACTGATGAATTAGTTACTGCAAGGTTGGCAAAAGAGAATGATGACGTAGTGATGATAAGTCAACAAGGAATGTCTATAAGATTTGGATTAGCAGATGTTACTGCAAGGCAGAGAGCGGCTGGCGGAGTAAGAGGAATGGAAATACGTCCTAAAAAAGTTAAGGGTAATAAAAAACCTGTAAAAGACTATATAGTTGGAATGAGTATTATAGATGCCGAAAGTGACAATAAATTATTTGTTATAAGTAAAAAGGGATTTGGTAAACTCACCTCACTAAAATACTACAGAAAGCAAGCGCGTGGAGGAAGAGGATTAAAAACATTTAGGATAACTGCCAGAACTGGTGTTGTTGCTGCGGCAGAAGTAGTTACCGACGACCTCGAAGTGTACGTAATATCAAAACAGGCAAAGGTGTTACGAACAAACTTATCAGAGATTTCTAGTATTGGGCGAATAACGCAGGGTGTAACTATATTTAAATTACCATCTGGAGATTCAGTGACCTCAATCTCTGTGTGTGCAGATATTGAACCTCAACAAGCATTTGATATAGAAGCATTGAATTCACAAATTACTGGTAACAGTAAACCATCGAAAAAGTGATTTAAACCACTACTTCAATTTAAAGCACCACTTATTGTTGCAATGAAAATATGTTAGTCTCATTTTGATATGTTTGAAAATCTCTCAGATAAGTTAACCCATGCATTAAAGGTTCTCGGAAATAAGGGTCGCATCACAGAAAAAGATCTCGACTTTGCAATGCGAGAAATACGTCTAGCTCTACTAGAAGCAGATGTAAACTTTAAAGTCGTTAAAAGCCTCATATCTAAAATTAAAGAGCGGGCCGTTGGGGCTGATATTCTCGAAAGTTTAAATGCTCATAATCAAATAGTTAAGATCACAAATGACGAACTTACTTCCATATTAACTGGAGAGTCTCATTCGCTGGATCGACGTGCAAATAACGGATCTATATTGATAGTGGGATTGAACGGTGCCGGAAAAACCACAACTGCCGCTAAATTGGCAAAAAGATTAAATGATTCTAAAGAAAAGCCGTTTTTGGTGCCAGCTGACTTGGCTCGCCCTGCTGCAGTAAAGCAGCTTATTAGTTTGTCCGAAAAAATGGGCATTGAGGTTCATCAATCTGAACTTAATTCATCTCCCCTGAAAGTATGTAAAACTGCTCTGGCATATAGCAATAAAATAAATGCCACTTGGACAATTATAGATACAGCTGGGCGGCTTCAAGTTGATGATGAGCTCATGAACGAACTAAAAGCCATTAAAGATGAAGTAAAGCCTGATGAAGTTCTATTAGTCGTCGATGCGATGACTGGGCAAGAATCAGTAAACGTAGCGCAATCATTCAATCAATACGTAGGCCTGACAGGTTTAATTCTTAGCAAATTAGATGGCGATGCTAGAGGAGGAGCGGCTCTATCGATAACTAGTGTCACTGGAGTACCTATAAAATTTATTGGTACGGGAGAGAACCCTGATGCTCTAGAACCATTCCACCCCGATAGACTAGCTTCGCGGATATTAGGAATGGGAGATCTAATTACACTAGCTGAAAAAGCGCAGAAAAACTTTGACGAGACTAAAACTTTAGAACTTGAAAAGAAAATGCGCCAATCAACTTTTGATTTGGAGGATTTTTTAGGTCAATTAGATAGTTTGAAATCAATGGGACCGCTGGGTGATGTTTTAGGAATGATACCTGGGATGAATAAAATCAGCAGTAAATTAGAAGATGCGAGCTTAAACGAACATCATCTTTCTCAAATACAGGCAATTATTTTCTCCATGACAGTTGATGAAAGACGTAATCCAAATCTAATTAACGGCAGTAGGAAGAAGCGTATTGCCAAAGGCAGTGGCACTTCTCCTCAAAAAGTTAATCAACTTTTAAATCAATTTAACCAAACCAGAAAATTAATGAAACAGATGAATTCCGGTAAGGGATTCAAGGCGATGCAAAGACTATTGCGTTAAGACTTCCTGGAAATCCCCTTTAAAACGCTATCGACTATATCATTGTGAGTTAAATGATACTTTTTTAATAATTGGTCTGGTTTTCCTGATTCAGCATAACCTCTCAAACCCACCATTTCTAAAGGAGCTGGAAATTTTTGAGCTAATAAAGTAGCTACCATGCTACCAAGGCCTCCTTGTATGAGATGCTCTTCAGCGGTAACAACTAAACCCGTTTTACTAACTGAACTTAATATAGCTGATTCATCCAATGGGGCAACTGTTGCCATATTGATAACAGTTGATGAAATCCCTTTATGATCAAGATCTTCCGCAGCTTTAAGTGATTCGTTCACCATTATCCCATAAGAGACAATTGTCACATCATCACCATCTCTCATAACTTCCGCAGTACCGATCTTAAAATTATAATCTGCTGTATGAACTATCGGTGTGGCGGGCCTGGAAAGGCGAATATAAACCGGACCATTCATATTAAGTGCCGCTTTAATGGCATGTTCTGTTTCTGGTCCATCTGCTGGAACTATTACGGTGAATGAGGGCAAAGCTGACATTATTGCGATGTCTTCAATTGATTGTGCAGATACACCGTCTTCTGCAGTGAGCAAACCGCTATGAGTAAGTATCAGTTTGACATTTAACTTTGATTGAGACACACCAACTCGCAATTGATCGAATGGTCTGGCAGTTCCGAAAACAGCAAATGTACTAACTACCGGGATTTTCCCAGATGCAGCGAGGCCCGCCGCCACGCTTACCATGTTTTGTTCGGCGGGACCAAAATCGAAAAACCTATCGGGGAATTCTGCTTGGAATTTATTGGCAAATGTTGATTTATTTAGATCGCCTCCTACTATAACTAAATCAGCATATTCATGCCCTAGCTTTACTAACAGATCTCCTGCTACTTCACGTGTCGAAGCTGAATTTGCCATAATAAGTTCTATTCCCCTAATTCTTCTAATGCTTTACCAAGCTCATCTGGTGAAGGAGCTTTACCGTGGAAATCAACATTATTTTCCATAAAACTTACTCCCTTACCTTTCATAGTATTAGCTATGATCACTGACGGTCGACCTTTCGTCTGTTCAGCCTTATCAAACGCTGAAAGTAACTCGCCGATACTATGTCCATCAACTTCAATTGAGTGCCATCCAAATGACTTCCATTTATCTGCAAATGGTTCGAGACTCATCACTTCATGAGTCCATCTATCGTTTTGAATTCTATTGCGATCAACTATCGCAACAAGATTATCTAATCCATGGTGCGAGGCAGACATTGCGGCTTCCCATATCTGGCCTTCATCACACTCTCCATCTCCAAGAAGGACAAAGGTACGACAAGGAAGGGAATTCAAACGACTTGCGAGAGATACCCCTACCCCAAATGACAAACCTTGGCCCAAAGAACCTCCAGACATCTCAACACCTGGTGTTTTTATATGTGCATGACCTTGAATTCTAGAATCTATTTGCCTGAATGTGTCCAATTCTTTAACCTCAAAATATCCTGTTTCTGCCAAAACTGCATATAAGCCAGGACATGCGTGAGCCTTACTAAGAATAAACCTATCCCTGTCCAACAAATCAGGATTTGATGGGTCATGTTTCATGACTTTCCCATAAAGGACAGCAAGAATGTCAGTCTCAGATAATGATCCTCCAGGATGGCCGCTGTTGGCTTTAGCAACCATGTTTAGCACGTTGACACGCACTCTCCTAGCCAAATCCTTTATTCCGAGCAAGCTAGACTCGTCAACAGACATAAACATCCTCTCTTAAAATAGTCATTTATATTTCACTAAAAAGTATAGGAACTTGAGTATTATATGTACAGTCGAGACAACTCGCTACTTATAATTTTGTAAAGTTGACGTCTTCTTGTGAAAAACCGATACTGTCGCAATTAATACTGTTAATAGATTGTGCTTTTAATCTTCGAAAAAGTTTAAGGTATATCTCTGCGTGCGAAGATAACCATTGCTGACATCAGGCATATAAAAGCGACGAAGAACAACACCGTCAAGTTACCCCATGAGAGTGACTCAGAGTTAACCAGAATTGACGGTTCGTAATAATGAAACACCGAGATATAACCTATCCAATCAATTGATGGAAGGCTATCTGCCAAGAATTCAATGAAAAACATTAATACTGTCACGCCGGAGGATAAGGCTAGTGTTTTACCTCCTTCGCTCAAAAATGAAGATATTAAATATGATATTCCAACCACTGATAATGCCAATAAAAACACATTAAATTGAATCTTAACCACGAGATCATAATTAATGTTATTTACCCCAAATACTATAGACCCTAGCCATGTTCCCAAAATTGCAAAACATAAGAGTAAAACCGTTCCAATTATACTTGTAGCAAGTTTTGCTAGAAAAAACCGTCCTCTTGAAACTGGTCTTGATAGGAGCAGAAATATAGTGCCTCTTTCTATCTCCTTTGCGATAGCACTTGAGGAAGAGGAGATAACAAAGCTCAGGATTATTATTAAATAAATTGGTTCTCTAAAACCAACTGCCAAATAACCCATTTCCTCAGAAGCATATTCTCCGCTCGCTTTTATTAATGCGCGGAATCCTTGGGGCATTGTTTCAATCATTTCAAAAAACATGTCTCCAAAAGCATCAAATGTAGCTAGAAAAACAAATGAAAACAATAAAGCCGCAAAGCAAAGGGATGTTATTGAAACCTTACCTCCACGCAAAGTAGCATAAAAAATAAATTTCATATAGATAAGCCCTCATGATCGCAATCTTTGTAATAATCTAAAAAGATATCCTCCAAGCTGGGTTCCTCTATAGACAAACTTTCTACTTCATAATTACTCAACATTTTTATCAGAGGGTTTATGTCATGGTCGATTGAAAGTAAAATCTCATTGTTTTTATTAGATATTATTGTTGATCCCTTTAAGTCAAATTTCGAAGGGAACCCACTTTTAAACTTAATCTTTGCAACTTGTCTTTTACGAGACTTAAGTTCCTTTATTTCTTCAATTACAATTAATTTTCCTTCTCGAATTATTGCAACTCTTTCACAAAGATTTTCGACCTCAGAAAGCACATGTGAAGAAAAAAATACGGTACCTCCATCATTACTAAATGATTTGAGCATGCCAAAAAGTGCCATTTGAGTAAGTGGATCTAATCCCTGAGTAGGCTCGTCCATAATTAGTAAATCCGGCTGATGTTGCATCGCTTGTATAATTGCTAGTTTTCTTTTCATTCCGTGAGAATACTGTATGATTTTACGATTTAAGTCTTCATTGCTTAATTTCAATGAATCACATAGTGTCTTTAAATTTTTTTGATCTAAGCCGCCATGTAAAGAACCAAAGTAGTACAACAATTCCCTACCAGTACTACTATCGTAAAGAGATGATAAATCTGGAACAAAGCCGATCCTTTTATTAATACCCACAGTTTGGAGCCAGCAATTCATGCCAAAAATATAAGCCGAACCAGAAGATGGATTTAAAAATCCAGTAAGAATTCGAATCGCTGTTGTTTTTCCTGCTCCATTTGGGCCAAGGAATCCAAAAATCTCCCCGGCTTGTACACTAAGATTCATGTTTTCAAGAGCAATATGTGAACCATAGGTTTTGGTAACGGATTTAATTTCGATAGGTGTTCCTGAGCTCATCAAATAAATTCTATACGACTACTCAATGATCGGCATGGATAAAATCCAAAGACTTATTGCAGTATAAATCAACATAAGTAACAACATTGGGTACTGACTTCTAATCGCATTGCTATGAGATTTAAACAGCTTCAAAGCCATTACATGAGACACATAAACTGCAAGGACGTGACCTATAACAATGACAAATACCGAGAAAAACCAAGCTGCTTTTGCATTTATAGCAGTTAATTTGATCTGATAATCAGCCGATCCAAACAAATTCCATCCTATTCCAAATGGATCAGACAATAATGGGATGATGGCCTGTCCGGGTATCAATAATAATGATAGATAATGAGCAAAGTGATATGCCAAAGCTATTGGCAAAAGGGAAAATGCAAACGATATGCCAATGAAAATTAAATTTGAATTTTCTCTAGAGAAGTATCGTATAGAAAAGCAAAATATCAAATATATTGAGATGAAAATTGCCGGTACAATTATTAGCCCTAAAGTATCGATTTGAGTATAAGAGAGAGCGGGCAAAGTTGAATGCAAATTAGCCCAAAAAGGAGTTTCTTTAATTCCATCAAACGTAACAGTAGAAAGTAAGATTAAAACAAAAATCATAGTTGAAACATCAAGCTTGCTGGAACTAAGAAAGCCGAAGCCAGGCGGCCTCATGAAAACTTTTCTTTCTAAATAATTGATTTCGAAAATGGATAATTTTGAAAAGAATCTAAAAATTTGATTGAATGGATCGCCAATCTTTAACCAAATTTGTTTCCCAAATAATAACATTCCACCCCATTGAATCAGACTATAGACTATAACCAACACTGCTAAATGACGTGGTATTGCAGCGCCCCAATAAACATTTTCTATCCAAGCAAAAACCGCGAAGAGAATAACGGCAGGCCATCCCTTCAAATCCACCGGATAGTTTAATATTGGCTTAAACATTTCCTTGTTAGTAAAAACTTTACTGATTGTTGAAGCAAATTCAAACGTGATCTTCCAAGGATTTATAAATGGCCACACATTACCCAAAACGGCTGAAACGAATCCAAGACCTACCCACCAAATTATCCATATAAAAGTTGGGGAGAAATTATAGATTGGCTTGTTCGATCCAATTAACGTTGTTATAAGAATTAACACCAACAGTAGCACGGAAAAACATTTGATAATCCAACTGATGTAACGAGTTCCAATATGTCCTTTAAGCCAATTAGGGAGGGGTATTTCAAATCGTAAGCTTCTTAGGGAAGCTTCGTTAGTCACAAAAATTCCAACCAATAGAAACGAGAGGCCTACAGCGACTATGGCACCTATAATAAAGTATAAAAGAGGCATAGGAAGGTCATATCGTTCCCCAAACCCATGGGCATATGCCGTTGAAGTTATTGTAAAAAAGGCAACCAAACCCGAAGTTAAAATAAACAGTCTGGGTTTTTTATTCAAATTCACCTATTTAATTTGGGAAGACCTCGATGGAGCCTAAAACTACCTCCATGTCTTCATGTTCATCTTTTTCATGTTCACCATGTTCACCATGTTCATCTTTTTCATGTTCACCATGTTCACCATGTTCATCTTTTTCATGTTCACCATGATCATTCCCCATAAATCTATGAAACACCATTTCATATTTGCCAGTAGCATTTGCTACAAAGCTAAAGTTAATAGTCGTATCTGTATCAACATCGTTTAAAATATCGTAGCCGTGTATATGAAAACCCCCCGGGATTTCTGAAGTTAAATTGATACTCAAAGTATCGCCCTGTCTAAGCTTAATCACACTATTATCATTATCGTAATCTTTATCTGGTTCATCTAAGGTAACCATGCTTAATTTATGTGAATTTATATCATATTTTATTGCCAAACTGATGCTAACTTCAGACGGTCCTGTACTGCCGCTACAACCAATTATTAAAACAGATAACAATATAGAAACAAATATTAAAGCCTTCATGAGAAAATTTTTAGAACCTCTATCTTTTTATATACTAATTATATGTTAGTTAGATTACTGTATTCTATTAACTCAATTAATCATCTAAGTCGATTTGGCTTAAAGTAAGTCCGAACGGCCAGCGCCAAAACAATTAGAAATATTATTAGACCAATAACCGAAAATATGCCTACAAGAGGACTCGATTCTTGGACTTTTACACCATAATATGCTTCGTGAAGCTTTCCGGAGTTTTCAATAATCACTTTAAATGACCAATTTCCCTCCTCAGCAACCATAATGTCAACATCCCAAAACTCAGGGGCATCCATGAATTGATCAGCAAAAATTGGTTCGAAAGAACTGATTGAATCTCCCTCTAAATTTACAATCCTTCCAGATAGCTGAACAGTCGATTCATTCAAAGGAAGTCCACTTTCGACAGACACAATTCTTAAAGCAACATGGATTGGACCAGGTGAAGGAGATCTTGGACTAGTTCCAAACTGAATTTCATAAGGACCGATAACCTGTTTTTTAAATACTGTTACTCCGCCATGAGCCTCAACATGATCGTAATTCCAGAAAATTAATAAGATAGCAAATATAACAAGGTAAATAATATTTAACTTAGATAAATTAGCTAGCACAAATTTGCTCCATTTAAACAAAAGGCTTAATCTGAATAAAACCTAATCTGATCTTAAAACAATCCTTGATATTTAAGCACCATATTTATTGGTTCGTTTCGAATTCAGATACTGTGTCGATGTCTTTATCACCTCTACCGCTCAAACCAAATAACACAATGGAATCACGTGAAAGAGTTGGGGCAAATTTTGAAAGATATGCGATTCCATGCGCTGGTTCAAGAGCAGGTATTATACCTTCAGTTTTGGTTAATAGTTTGAACCCTACAATTGCTTCCTGATCTGTGACACTAACGTAACTAGCACGGCCCGCGTCTTTTAAGTAACTATGCTCAGGTCCTACGCCAGGGTAATCCAGTCCAGCAGATATACTGTGAGCCGGCGAAACTTGACCATCTTCATCTTGCAGCAAATAAGACATACTACCGTGCAAAACCCCTATTTCCCCATAAGTTAAAGTGGCTGCATGTTGCCCTTCTTCCTGGCCTAATCCACCAGCTTCAACTCCAATTAAATTTACTTCTTCATCTTTAATAAATTCATGGAATAACCCTATGGCATTACTACCACCTCCTACACATGCAATTACATAGTCAGGCAACCTGCCAGACTGCTCGATAATTTGATCTTTCGATTCGGCACCTATAACTTTTTGAAAATCCCTCACGATTTCAGGGTAAGGATGAGGTCCAACAGCACTGCCAATAAGATAGTGAGTATCATCTACATTAGTAACCCAATCTCTTATTGCTTCATTAATAGCATCCTTAAGAGTTTTGGTTCCTGAAGTTACAGATCTAACTTCTGCGCCAAGAAGTTCCATTCTAAATACATTTAGACGTTGTCTTATGATGTCTTCTTCTCCCATATACACTACGCACTCAAAACCGAGCATGGCGCATGCAGTCGCTGTAGCAACTCCATGTTGGCCGGCTCCAGTCTCAGCAATAATACGTGTTTTGCCCATTCGTTTTGCCAAAATTGCCTGCCCCAAAGCGTTATTTATTTTATGAGCTCCAGTATGAGCCAAATCTTCTCTTTTTATATAAATTTGAGCTCCGCCTAGATGATCAGTCAAATTTTTAGCAAAATACATAGGAGTTGGGCGTCCGACATAATTCTTTGCCAGACTATCAATCTCAGCTTTAAATGTATCATCTGATTTAGCGCTTTCGTATTCTTGAGACAATTCATCTAAAGCTTGCATTAAGGTTTCTGGAACATACTGGCCGCCAAAAGATCCGTATCTACCTACAGGATCTTGATTATTAATTTCAGGTGTTTTGTTAGCCATAATTTACCTATCAATTAATTATATGATCCATTTAATTAGGTTTATAGCTAATATTTAAATCTTTAGCCTCAATTTTTTCATCCAGATCCAGCACTTATATAGACATAGAATACCTGCCTGAACAACGGTGGCACCCACAATCCACATAGTTGCATCAAAGAAAAACCCCTCCGGAAACATTATGAGTAACATGTCTCTTCGCGGGTCAAGCTGCCAAAGATTATTATCAAATGAGATGATATGGAATGCTAAGAATAATTTATCGAATCCAATCAAAGATAGTAAACCTACGAACACCACCAAAGCCAAAGTTAACATCCCACCCAACGCAATAAGTTCGCCTAAAATTCTTAGCCATTTGAGCCTATAGATCAAAAATCCTAGGCCAACAAAAGTCGCTAAAAATATACCCAAATATATTTGGGTATCAAAAACTCCTTGTACTAAATCTTTAACATCCACCATGTGAGCAATTTCTTTTGCGTTATATAAGTTCCTTAAAACTCCATTTTGTACTACTCTCACCTGCAGTAATTCTTGATCATTATTGAAATAATCCCTAAAAAGTTTTCCTGCCTTAATAAGCTCAGCGCGTTCAATGTCGGTCCTGGCAGCAGTATCATATTTATCGAATCCGTAGGAATATAAGAGAGGTGTATCAATTACCCAGCGGACATTAGAAGTAACAAGAAATATAGGTATACATAGAATGAAAATTGATGTTAACAGTATTTTAAAAAATAACTTAAGGCGGTATGTCATATGAATATTTTAGAGACGAATCCCGAAAACGGATACCCTTCAACATTTAATGGACTCCTAAAACTTGTAGAAAAATTAAGAGGTCCTGACGGATGTCCATGGGATCAAAAGCAAACTAGAGAATCATTTCGCAACCAGTTTCTTGAAGAGACATATGAGTTAATTGACGCATTGGATGAAGGAGATAATGGGTCTATTTGTGAGGAATCAGGTGACGTTCTCCTACATATCGCTTTTCAAATCCAGTTAGCAAAAGAGTTGGATTTATTTTCAGAAACTCAGGTTTTCAAGAACATAATAGATAAACTAATCAATAGGCATCCTCATGTTTTCGAGGGTGCCGAAATCAAGGACGAGAAACATTTGCTAAAAAACTGGGATGACATTAAAAAGACCGAGAAAACTCATTCTAATTACAAATCAATTTTAGATGGTATGCCAAAAGCCATGTCATCTTTATCGGTATCTCAGAAAATGCAAAAACGAGTAGAGCGAGTAAACTTTGATTGGAAAGATGTAGATGGAGTTTTAAAGAAAATTTCGGAAGAGATTTCAGAGTTTAATAAAAGCGAGACAGACGCCGACAGAGAACATGAATTAGGAGATATTCTGTTCTCTATTGTGAATCTATGCAGATGGAATAATATAGATGCTGAATCTGCTTTAAGAAAATCAAATAAAAGATTTGAAGAACGTTTCAAGTTCATAGAAGAGTCTTGTGAAAAACAGGGTAGGTCAGTTGATGGGCTTTCTTTATCAGAACAAGATGATCTATGGGAAAAGGCAAAATTAGAAAATAATTAATCTAATAATCAAATTGGGCTGTTGTGTTCAAAAATGAGATTGAAAGATTAATCGCCGTAAATTCTGTCTCTGACAAAACTTAATACTTCCTGTGATATTTCTATCGCTTTTAGTGATTCATCTTCAGAGTATGCATTTATCGAGGTGCCTCCAGGTAGATAAGATGGATATCTAGTCGAAAAATAGTACTTATCCAATAGAATAGCAACCGATTTTATCATTTCAAAACTGGGGTCAAAATCTTTAGCATCCTCACATAAATCAGCTAATGAGTGGCCCCATACTTCCTCTACATTTTTCGAATATAAGAAGGCATTAACGGCTTTTTCACTAGACTGTTGGCACATAAAACACGCCCAGCTATATAAGCCATGCTCCGTTACAATACGTGCAGATTCGATATCATATTCAGCTTGCTCTAACCACCTATCTACCTCTGATTTGATATTAGAGTTCATATAAAACACCTTCAGGCTTTATTTTTTTAAACATCGTTAAATTACTTGATTCTAAATTAGAGAATTCGTTAGGGGTTAGTACGGATATTTCAACCCCGACGTTGGGCCTAAGATGTGAAACAAAAAAATCTATCCGATCCAAATATAATGCGTCGGTATCCTGAACAATAATTAATTCAATAATACTTGATGGCTTTATATCTTCAGTTAAAAGATCTCCAGTAATAATAACCTTCAAAGCACCTAATGCCGGTAATTCAGCTACTAGTCTTTCAAGTTCCTGCCTTAAAAGCTGCAACCTATATTGGATGAATCCAATCCTAACTGGCATTGCTAAGTTGTTATTTCCATTTAATTAATGATCAACTTTGGAGACTTTAGGGGTGGTTCCAACTCATGAGGTTGTAACCTTTCAGCATCTTTTTTGTAAATTTGAATCCTATGAGAACCATAATCTGCGACCCATAACATACCATTGTTGTCAAACGTAACACCCACTGGAAACCTAAATAGCTTCTGATCATCCAGCTGGGACATTTCCCTAAGCCTTAATACAACTGGATTCGTTTTGACATATTGTCTTGCCATGCCTGTAAGTTGCGAATCGCCCAACAGCTTTTGAACATATCTCCCATTAGCATCAAATATTGCAATACGATTATTATCTCGATCCGCTACATATACGTCTCCATCTTGGTCAATTGTGATGCCAGCTGGCCGATTCAGGCCTAGTTCGTTCTTATTATCTTGTCCGAATTCTTTCACGAATGTTCCTTCTTCTGTGAAATGCTGAATTCGATTATTTTTCCAGTCAGATACAAAGATATGATTATCCCCCCTAACTGCCACACCCCATGGATAACTAAATTGACCAGGACCAGAACCTTGGTGTCCAAATGACGAAATATAATCTCCATTTTTTGTAAACTTTTGAACGCGATGGTTAAAGCTATCGACGATAATAAGATTATTATCTTTATCTAAAGCCATTCCAGAAGGCCGGTTCAAGTGACCTTCTTTTTCTCCTGTTTGTCCCCACTTATATAAAAATGATCCGTCCTTGGCCATAACCGTAATACGATTTAGAGCCTCGTCCGAAACTATAAGATTTTCATCTTGGTCAATTAATAGTTTAGTAGGCCAAGAAAACTGCCCGTCTCCACTACCTGTTTCGCCTATCGTGCCAAAATCTTCATCTTCCCAATTTAGTATGCGAATACAGCATCCGCCTATTGCGATCTCAGCTCTAACCAAAACATACACCCGTCCATTTGAACCGGGTATAACATCGACGGCCGCAGATGTAACTCTACGCATCCCAAGGGTTTTAACATAAGGAAAACCGCATCTAAATAAAGCGTCGGCTGCAGTCATGTTTACAATACCTCTGTCAATTAATAGTCTTTTTTAAATGGGCTTATTTGTTCATAAGTGCCATTAACAATCGGGCTTGCATCAAGCCCCAACCATTGATCTAACAAAGTCGAGTAGACTCCTCTAAAATCAATATTGAATCCCATGTCCTCACCATTGGCTAGATCAGAAAATTCAAGCGAAGGATATTGCCCATATAATCCCCCTTCAACACGATCTCCAATTAGAAAAGCTCCACCGCCGGAACCATGATCTGTTCCACTCCCATTGTCTTTAATTCGCCTTCCAAACTCACTAAAAACTAACATGACCACTTCTTCGGAGGCATTATGATTTCTTAGGTCTTCGAAAAAATCCACAATCGCACGCGTCAATTCTTGAAGTAGTTTTGGATGTACCGCTAATTGAGTTGCATGAGTGTCATAGCCACCATGTTGAGTATAAAAAACTCTTGTACCGATACCTGCAGTGTGCACCCGAGCCACATCACGTAAACTTTTGGAAATTGAATCATCCGCATATTCAACCGTAGAAGTATATTTACCGGGAACCGTTCCTAGAATCTCTGAACTTGCCAGAGCATTCGTTCCAGTGTTAGACAAATAATCCGCGACAACACCCGATCCCATTACCGGTGTATACATTCTTTTAAAAACATTAAGGGCTTCTTCCTTTTGTTTTTTTTCATCGATAGCAGACATGACTCCAAAAGAATCTAAATCACTAACAGATGTAACCGGCACACCAGGTGAAACCATTGCTCTCGGTAACCCTTTACCGAAACTAACACCAGTTACTACGTTTTCCCCAGAGGGATCCAGTTCTCTAATTGTTTTGCCCAACCAGCCTTCAGTTACTATTTTCTCAGGTTCGCACGTATGCCATATATCCATACCACGAAAATGAGACCTGTTATGATTCTCGTAGCCTATTCCTTGAACAATTGCGACATTACCCTGATCATAAAGTGATTTCAACGGAGCAGCTACTGGGTTCCAAGCAAGTTCATTGTTTAGCGGCAAAGCATCCTCTTCACTAACTCCTAGAATTGGGCGGGAATCATGATAAATGCCGTTTGAGATAGGAATGACAGTATTCATGAAGTCATTCCCTCCGCTAAGCTGTACAACAACTAGAACTGGGGGTGCAGTAACGGTAGTCATAATATTTTTCCTTTAATAAACCTCATGCAAATTGATATTCCGGGCTTGATACCGACATCTGCAGCATCTGTTTTATATTTTCTAAACTCTCCTGCTCTTGATCACTGGTTGTAAATTTCAGTCCGCCAACTTTCTCAGCAAATTCCATAAGGCCTTGTTTCGTTTTGTCATCAACCTCCATATGCCCCAGCAATTCTAAACAATTGTTAACAAAATCAGGCGGCGATATTTCATCACCTTTAGATTTAATTCGATTTATGAGATCTTTTATTCCAGCGCTCTCAATATCACCTATCTGTTCTACCGCAAAGTTAATCCTATCCGTTAAAGTTCCACTATCGATCCATTCTGGACCCGTATGCCAGCTTTCTACAGTTGGTGGATCCATTAAAGTCTGACCCATTAACGAAGTTGCTGCTGCAAGATTAACTAAATCAGGTTCCGGAATGGTGTGCGTTCCCGTTATTTTTACTGTACCTACTACGAAATCAACCGGACTTTTTATTTTCTTAAATCGAGCTTCTTTAAAAAAATCTGAATTTAACAATACACGTAAAACTTCACGTATATTGCCACCTGTATCACGGAAGGTTTTAGAAAGTGTTTCAATAGCTTCAGGATTCCTCGGTTCTTGAATACTCCAAGCTGGAACCTGAGCTTCATCTTCAACAAAAAAATTGTATAAGTGGCGAGATATAAATTTAGCAGTTGCTGGCTGCCGAACTATAATATCGACAATATCATCACCATCAAAATCTCCAACCTCTCCTAAAAAGTGCTTCTCACCATAATCATGGTCATCTTGACGGAATTCAAATGCAGGTGAATATGAACCGAAAGGGTACAACGGTATATTTTGACTAAAGGTCCAACCAGTAAAAGCTCTTGCTGCATTTTTTATGTCTTCCTCGGTATAGTTACCTATCCCCATTGAGAACAACTCCATAATCTCACGGCCGTAATTTTCATTAGGAGAATCCTTATGATTTTCACTATTATCAAGCCAGAATGTCATATTAGGATCTTTCGATAGAGATATAAGAATCGTTTTCATATCAGACAAACAAATGGAACGAAACATGTCAATTTGCTTTGCACAGACAAGCGCATCTTCACTTTTAGTATAGCCAGTCGCAAAGATGTGATGCCAAAAGAGCGTCATGCGTTCTTCTAGTGGACGAGGAGTGTTAATCATTCTGTAAATCCAAGCAGCCTGAATTTGTGGATATGAATCACCAGTGACCGTGCCCATCAAATGTCGAGAAATTAAATCAGAGTCATATTCAGGGGCTTTCTCAGGGCTTAAAAGATCTTCAACAATTTCTTCATAAGGCTTAGCTGCATATAATTCAACTTCCGTACGGCCCGCACCAAATCCTGCGCGCCTTAATAAATGAGCTACTGTCGCTAAGTGTGTTTCAGGCATTTGACACTCCATATCTAAATTTTGCTAAATGATTTGCTAAATCTTCCTTCCAAAACGATATTTTTACGAATTGGGCAAATTAGACCTGGAAACACAGGATTGCCGCCAGCATACAAAACTAAATAAAAAAAGTCAATTAAGACATAAATAACGGACTAAAACACTCACATTCATCAGTATCTGACGTAATCAGACCATATCCTTGTTTCTAACTCATTTACAGTTGAATCGACCAGAGATGATGACAATGATCCAGTAATTTTTTGCATCAAGGATTTCTTTGGTCCTAATGTGACTACTTTCCTTTTGCAGTTGGCTAATTCAGCTGCCGTATCAATCGCTGTATCCAAAGTCCCTAATTTATCAACCAAACCATTTTCTAAAGCTGCAGCGCCCCAGAACACTTCACCATTTGCTAGGTTTTCAACTTCAGTCTTAGGGAGGCCTCGGGCATTCATAACCACATCTACAAACCGTTTATATGATTCATCAACAAAACTTTGAAGTTTAATTTCCTCTTCTTTTGTAGTAGGTCTCCAATATGCACCCATGTCTTTATAAAGCCCTGTCTTTGTTACATTGACATCTATCCCAGCTTTTTTTAATAACTCTTCTACCATAGGCCTTATAGAAATAACCCCAATTGAACCAATAATAGCTCCTGGAGAGGCCACTATTGTGCGCCCTGAACAAGCTATTAGATATGCTCCTGAAGCTCCCAATCCTCTTACATTAGAAACTATTGGCTTATCCGATCCAAACCTGGATAAAACATGATATATGTATTCTGAGTCGGTAACGGTTCCTCCCGGAGAATCAATATCTAAAACTAATGCTTTACATGATTTGTCCTTCCGTAACCTCTCAATTAACTTTTCGTAAACAGGAGATTTTATTGATCCACCAATTTTTCCAAAAAGCTGTATCACTACTATTTTCCCTGGCCGTAGATTAAATTTAATACCCATATCAGTGATTTTATATTATGGTCAGTAGAAACAAGCAATTATGAAATACGTTGAACAGCGTAGTTTGTGAAATTTAAAATCTCTTTAAAGTAATGGTGTTGAAAATTGGCTTCTGAAGATAATTTACATTTATTAGAAATTGAAACTGAATTGAAGTTGCTTGCTAAAGAAGCTGGAAAAACCCTACTTACTTATTTTGGCAAACCAATTCATATTGAATACAAAGATAGTGCCCAAACTGATCCAGTTACTGAAGCCGATAAAACTGTCCAGGATTTATTAAAAACATCTATCCTTAAGTCTTTTCCAGATCACGCGGTAATAGGTGAAGAAGATCAAACAGGAACGAATAAAACAATACCTAAGTACGTTTGGGTTATCGACCCATTAGATGGCACGAGAAATTTTTCCAATGGACTTAGGGTGTTTGCATGTTCTATTGGTGTTTTACGTGATGGGATTCCAATCGCTGGAGCAATATTTATTCCCACTGGGAACAAGGGAGGGGACATTGTTCATGCTGTTATTGGTAAAGGTGCTTATTTAAATGATACGGCTATAAAAATTCCAGATAGAGGTTCACCAGAGTCTGTAAGCTTGGTAGGTCTACCAGGCTCTTTCCATAACTATTATCAATTTACCAACAGGATTACAGGCGAGCCTAGAATATTAGGTAGTATTGCATACGAACTAGCCATGGTTGCAACGGGTGTTCTGCAATATTCTGCACTACTTGGTTCATTGGCAATATGGGATGTGGCGGCAGGACTAATAATCATCAAAGAGGCTGGAGGAAACATAAAAGTAGGAAATAAAGGTAAAACGAAGGTCATATGGTCCGACTTTAATTCATTCTACAAACAATCAGCAAAAAATAATGTTGATGTAGCTACACTACGTAAATGGCACGCACCTTTGATTTTTGGAGCGACCGGGATAGTAAACCTCATTTGCCAAAATCTTGAATACAAATTTAGCTGGAAAAGGAGTCTGAAAAACTTATTTAAAATCTAATTTTTAAATGTTTTTGTTTATTATTTAAAGCATTGATGATCGGTGCATTAAACAAGTGGCCAAGGAACGTCAAAATAAGGGTCTAGCACCGGATGTTGAGGGTTTTCAATAATAAGTTGCAATCTGGAGATTAAAGCATCAATCTCAACGTTACTAATTTGTTCTGCCAATATATCGTACGGCGCCTGCTTGCTTTCCAGCTGAAACACTAAACTTTTTGCGTCATCAATAAATTCTTTAGGAACTGATTTTCCACAATACTCAAACATTACTGTGCGCAATTTAAATTCATTATGGAATGTTAAACCATGGTCAATACTCCAAATCTTACCTTTTAAGTCCTCTATTAAATGGCCACCTTTTCTGTCTCCATTATTGACTAAAAAGTCGAAAAGAGAGACTGAAGCCATATCTGCTAATCTGTTTACCCTTAAAGTAAAATAGTTTTTATTTGGGTCAAAATGAACAAAACGCTGTAATGTTCCTATTCCCAAAGGACCTTCTCGAATTACTGTTAAAGGTATATTCGGCCATCCTAAAAATTGAGACATTAAAAAAGTAGCATATTCTCTTCGATATAATGTTTTATCTGGGTAATCATATAATGGCCTTTCTCCTTCTCTCGGCTTGTATATCGCTCTCATTATCTTTCCGTCATACGCCTCCAAATTGACTAGAAAAGTACTATTTGAGCCAATCAATAATTCTCCACCTGAAACGATTTTAGCCGACTCCAATAGTTGTTTAGCAATTAAGAAAGGAGGGTCAATCACGTTTTCTGATTTTCCTTCAACTGACATTAATTTCAGTCATCCCAGAGATCCGAAAATACTGACATTTAAACTAAAAATCCTTAAATCTTTTGTAATTCATCTGTTGTATGGTTTCCATTTCTTCGTGGACATTTGTGACCACCTTCCTCGGGTGGGTCAACTGGTGCACCGCACAGGTTACAAAGAGGCCGGCCGGCTGCGCAAATTCGCATGGCTTGATCTGCGAATGAATCCGCCTGATATCTATTTACCCATAATCTCAAATCAGGTGTATCATCTTCACCTTCGACACTATCTGCATCATTGAACTCTATTAAAAACATTCCGCTTGCGTCGTCATGTTTCAATACCAAGCGAATTATTTTAAAATCTAACTTGGTCATATCAGGAGCCTCAAATTGGCTAGGTGAAACACCAGATGCTGCTGCATCTTCCCCTTCCACTACAGATTCAGTCAATTGTTTTACTGACAACGAGAGCTGTAGTAAATGTTCTTTTTCAATCCATATTGAGGCAACACTATTATTACTTTCTACGATAATACGAAATGTGCGCTTGCCAGGCCTACCTAAAGCTTCAGCCTCAAGTCGCGATATTTGAGTAAATTCGAATTTAGAATAAGACATTTAAGACTATGATAACACTGACTTAATTTGCTAAGCGATTTTACGTTGTGAGTTAGGCTAAAATTTGAGTTTTATCCTAAGGCTTGATTAATACAAGTCAATTCTACGAATATAAAACAGGTCAATTTTGTTGACTGAATTGGCAAAAAGGGTTAAAAGTTCAGCAAACAACCAAAGTTTTACAGGAGGTTTAAATGAATATTTGTTATACATCAACGTTTGAGGGTACTTTTGAGGACTTCAATTCTGTAATGTCTCAACTTCGGGCGGAATTCCCTGGCATTACTGACGCAACTGAAAGTGCTGAAATTGAAATTGACAAGGAAGGCTGGTGTAAAGTGATTACAATCGCTAACGTCGTGGATTTTGACAAAATGCGAGAACTGATGGCCTCACCGAAAGTAGCAGAGTGGGATAAGAAATATAACAACACAGATGTAGTCTACAAGTTAGAACGAATCAATTAATAAAAGATAGCGAATAGCTTGCGTATGGTCCTTGACACCCTACGCTTTAATAGTGAGGGGGGCGTTCGTAATCTCTCGATTCTATAGGCTCAACCTTCTGTCCTTGGTCCATGTAGTTGCCATTTTTAATTTGGTGCCTGATTACGGATTCATTAGTTTTACGCACATGACTCCAAGTCCATTTCCAAATCTTGATAAAAATAAATCGGCTTAGCTTAATAGGTATAATTTGGTCCTTTTTGGAAAGGGTATTGTTTTTCTAATCCTTCTCTAAGGATGAATCCCAGTCCCGGACGATCAGGAGCATGTACATATCCATTTTTTATTTCAAAAGGTTCAACGAATAATTCCCAGTTTAGCGGTGAATTACTCTGAGAAACTTCAAAAATAAAACAATTTGGAGCATGCATAGCCAAATGGATGCTAGCCGCAAATGTAACTCCACTACCCCAAACATGTGGTGCATAACGAATGTTGTATGTACTTGCTAGGGAGGCAATTCTTCTGTTTTCGGTTATTCCACCAGACATAGCCACATCAGGCTGTACTATGTCAACCGATCTATTTCTTAACAAATCGAGTATTTCATACCGGGTGGACTCACTTTCTCCGGACGAAATTGGAACCGAGGTGCTTTTTCTAACCTCGGCTTGGCCAATATGATCGTCATAAGAGACAGGTTCCTCAAACCAATCCACATCATATTCTTCGAGAATTTTGGCTACCCTTTTTGCTGTGGAAACATCAAATGACCCGTGGGCATCCACCATCAACTCAATGTCAGGGCCCAAAGCTTTTCGCGCAGACCCAACTCTAGTCCTAAGTTTTGTATATGAGAACCCATCTATACCTTCAGCTCTCATCTTTACAGCGCTAAAACCTTTAGCGGCATATTGCGCCATTTCTTCTCCAGCTTTATTTCCTGGAGCCCAGCCCCCGGAAGCATATCCTCTCACTCTATTTCTTGATGCACCCAAAATTTGATAAATAGGCTTTTCAAAAAATTTTCCTAGAATATCCCATAACGCAATGTCGATACCAGCGATAGCACACAATGTATCGCCGCGACGACTAAACGTCGGTTGTGAAACACCCCTACTTAAGCTCGGCTTACCACGTGATCCGCTATACATTTTTTCCCACAGGCCTTCTACATATAAAGGATTCTCTCCAACTAGAGATGGTTTTAATTGAGTTTCTACAATAGATTTAACAACTTCAGCATTGCCGAACCCAATTCCAACTCCTGTTATTTCATTATCAGTTTCAACATGAATCAGACAATTATCTGATTTGGTAGCAACTCCTAAGTCAGTGCGCCACCTTTTGTCCTCTGGTATTGGAAAAGACAGTAAAGTTGTTTTAATATCAGTTATTTTCATTAAGCATCCTTATGATCAGGTTCAATCAATTCTAATTTCACTACTGGATTTGAATTAGGTTGAGGCCAACAAGAATAGATATTCCCAACAGAATCACCCCAAATTCCGTGGCCACGGTGCAGACCTCGTGCAATTAACTTACCATCGCCATCTAATACTGATATTCTGGGAACTTGATCTGTAACAAATATCCTATCCTTTTTATCAATATATATATCCATTGGCTTGTACTGGTCTTGCCAGATATCAATAAGAACGCCTTCTGGATTAAAAATCTGAATCCTATAATTTTCACGATCACATACGAATAATCTGCCTTTACTATCAAATGCCAAGGCATGAGGAACTGTAAATTCTCCTGGCCCATCACCAGGTTTGCCCCAACTTTTAATTAATTTACCTTCGGGAGAAAAATGATGTATGGTTGAATTACCATAACCATCAGATATGTATATATCCCCATTTCTATGAACAGCAACATCAGACGGATGAGAAAATGGTTCTTGTAATTTAGGCATTTCATAATTTCCTAATTTCATGGTGATTTCACCCAATGTATTGAACCTAAGCGCTACATGACCATCTTTATCAGTTACCCAAATATCATCTGTATTTGAGATAGACATTCCATGACCTTCTATTATTTTTCCGTCACCGAAAGAGGTCAAAAATTTGCCTTTACGATCAAACACTATTATCGGTGGATCAGACCTTTGTAAAATATAAACTCTATCTTTTGAATCAACACAACATGCGCTCACTCCTCCATAAGACATGCCATCTGGTAAAAGGCCAAACGGCTTTATAACTGAAAAAGCCAGTATGCCCAAGTTGCCAACTACCCTTTCTCTCATATTTTGTTAATCCTCAATAGATTTATTGATCATTGCAGCCAGATATCCTGCACCAAATCCGTTATCAATATTCACAACCGATACTCCTGGGGCACATGAATTTAACATGGTCAATAGAGGGCCTATCCCTTCAAAACTTGCTCCATAGCCAATACTGGTGGGCACGGCTATAACCGGTGCCTTAACAAGCCCAGCTAACACCGCCGGCAAAACACCATCCATACCAGCGACCGCAACAATGACATTATGCTTTTTTATCTCTTCCAAATTATCAAGCAATCTATGAAGACCCGCCACTCCGACATCGATTAACATCTTGACTTGGCAGTCCATTAGTTCCGCAATTATCTGTGCTTCTGATGCAACCTCTAAATCAGATGTGCCTGCACTAACTACTAAAACTCCCTTTTGTTTTGAAACAGGGCCTCTTGTGTCAATCGTTATAGCTTTGGCATCAGAATGATACTTTGCTTCTGGAGAAAGATTTTTTATTTGCGAATATATTTCAGTAGATACACGTGTAATCATTAACCGTCCACTAAATTTGAGTATCTCTCTTGAAATTTTCACAACCTGGTCCGTTGTTTTACCTTGACCAAAAATTACCTCAGGAAAACCTGTGCGTAATTCCCTATGATGGTCCGCTTTAACAAACCCAAGATCTTGATAGGGCATATACGCCAATTTTGTTATTACTTGATCTGACGTTAGTTTGCCCTCGCCATATTTTTCTAAAAGCTTCTTGATAGATTCTTCGTTAATTTTCGTGCTCTCTTACTTTTTTGGATGAAATTCTATTTTAGCGAATTTGAAGTGACTAAATATATTCAACAAAATTGCAGAAACAAAATTTTAAATGCTAATATTTTGTAAATCTATTAATTTTAATAATAAGGATTGAATCATGAAAGTCGTTGGATACGCAAACAAACTAAGCTTACACCCCGGTGAAAATATAGACTTTATGGTCAGCTGTCAAAACGAAACTTATCATGCGGATATAGTTCGACTGATTCATGGAGATACTAGTCAAGATGGACCGGGCTTTAAAGAAGAGTATGTTAAAACAAATATAGACGGTGAGTACAAAGGACAGGTTCAGGAAATAAGAAATGGATCTTATGTGGCTGTACCAGACACAGAAGAACTAAAAATTACTGAAAGCCTAACGTTACAAGCTTGGATTTACCCGACTACGACGACACTTAGAGAGCAAACTATACTCGGTAAATGGTCTGGATCTGACTCTACTGGGTACCGCATGTTGATCTCCGAAAACGGATGTTTAGGTTTAGCTTTTGCAAACTCAAAAACTTCTTTAAAGATATCATCAGATGTACCAATGAGAGACGGCGTCTGGTATTTTGCTGCAGTTACATATGATGCCGACAAAAAACAAGTTGCAATCTATCAAATCCCCCTCACAATTTGGCCGAATGAACCTTCGCTTGCCCAAACAAAAACTAATGTTGAATCTATAAAAATAGCTAAAACTGACGTGCCTTTCATGATGGCTGCTCACTCTTACACAAATAAAAGTTCCGAATTTTTGATTGACGCTAAATACAATGGCAAAATAGACAGTCCGAAAATTTACAGCTGTGCTTTAACTGAAGATGAGGTTTATAGATTAAAAAATGAAGCTCCAGCGAATGAAGTTGGTGATGGGAATTTAGTTTCTGCATGGACATTTACAACGAATTTTTCAAGCTCAGAAGTAGACGACATATCAGGCCACGATCATAATGGACTGGTAATTAATAGGCCCTATAGAGCGATGACTGGACATCTTTGGAGAGGTCAAGAGCAGAATTATAAAATCGCACCTGAATTATATGGTGCTATCCATTTCCATGATGACCATTTAGACGACGCGGGGTGGGAAGTTGGATTTAAACTAAAAGTGCCATCAAATTTGCGTAGTGGAGTATATGCTGCGCGACTCAAATCAAACGATGCAGAAGATTATATTCCTTTCTTTGTACGTCCACCAAAGCAAACATCTACGGCACCCATTTTGTTTTTGGTGCCCACAAACAGTTACCTAGCATATGCTAATTTTCATTGGAATAATCCAGGGGTAGATTTAACAGAGTTATTTGGAGACGATACAGAAAGAAAATGGGATCATCCTGCAACAGATCCAGACAAGTACATGGTGAATAATAAACTACGGAGTCTATATGATCGCCACACAGATGGTAGTGGAGTTGCTCACTCATCCATGCTGAGACCTATTCTGAATATGAGACCCAAATATATTTCCCCACTTTTAAATAACATGAAAGGGGCTCCCCACCAATTCAATGCTGACCTACACTTAACTGATTGGCTTGAACAAATGGGGCACGAATTTGATGTAGCTACAGACGAAGACTTACACCTAGAAGGATCTGATTTATTGAAAAGATATCAAGTAGTACTGAGTGGTTCTCACCCAGAATACTGGACTGGAGAAATGCTAGATTACCTAGAAGAGTATCTTGTAGATGGGGGTAGGCATATGTACTTGGGAGGTAATGGATATTATTGGGTAACATCTTATGGAACTGATTCCACTCATTCAATAGAAGTGAGAAGGCATCGAGGTACGGAGGCTTGGGAAGCTGCACCGGGAGAATATTATCATCAAAGTACAGGAGAATTGGGAGGTCTATGGAGATTTAGAGGACGACCGCCTCAACAGCTAGTAGGGGTAGGGTTTACATCTCAAGGGTTTGATGTCTCTAACCCATATCGCAAATCAGAAGAAAGTAAAGATCCAAGAGTTGCATTCATAATGGAAGGAGTTGATGAAGGAGAAGAGTTCGGAGACTATGGATTGGTACAAGGAGGTGCGGGCGGTTTTGAAATAGATAGAGCAGACATCGAACTCGGCACACCTCCACACGCCCTTGTTTTAGCTACCACAGATGGCTTCTCAGATGTATACCAACATGTAATTGAAGAAGTATTGCTAAATGATGGATTACAAGGCGGTACCGTAAACCCATTGGTAAGAGGTGATATGGTGTATTACGAAGGACCAAATAATGGCGCGGTGTTTTCAACTGGCTCGATATCTTGGTGCGGGTCTTTATCTCATAATAATTATAATAATGATGTATCGAAAATAACAGATAATGTTCTTAAGCGGTTTGTTTCAGAGGAATGAGTCAGAAATTTACGATTAAAGATACTAAAATTAACTAATGCGAGCTATTGATTCCACAGATTTAAAGAATAAATTGATTGCTTTAAAGGACAGAGTTTCTTCGAGTGATTCGTTGATCGTCGCATACTCAGGTGGCGTTGATAGTGCTCTTTTAGCTTCCGTGGCGCATCAAGTATTAGGAGATAAATCATTAGCGGTAATCGCAAAATCCCCGAGCATTACTGATATTGAGATCAATAAAGCCATTTCTTTGTCTAAAACCGTTGGCTTCTCGTGTCATATTATAAAAACTGAAGAAATAGAAAGACCAGAGTATAAGGCGAATCAGCCGAATAGATGTTATTTCTGCAAAGATACTCTTTACCAAGAACTTTCAAAGTTGGCATCTAAATTAAATTATAAGACGGTTGCTAATGGAACAAACCATGATGATTTAGGTGATTATCGACCAGGCATAAAAGCTGCTAGCGATCATGGTGTAATAAGCCCATTAGCAGAGGTAGGACTAACGAAAACAGATATTCGAGCTCTTTCACGGGATATGAACCTGCCAACCTGGGACAAACCGGCTCAAGCGTGCCTTGCATCAAGAGTGCCTTACGGAACACAAATTTCAAGTAAACTATTAAACCGAATTGGAGCGGCTGAGCAAGTACTGAGAGACCTAGGGTTTGATCAACTTAGGGTTCGGGATCATAACACTGTAGCTAGAATAGAACTGCCTATTAGCGAATTCGATAAATTATTAACGCCATCAATTAAACAAGAAATTACAAAACGATTGAAATCACTAGGATATAAATACATAACTATTGATATAGAAGGCTTTCGATCTGGCTCTATGAATGAGTGATTAAGCAGTTGATTTTACTGCCGCAATAGTTGGGGCATGTACTATTGAACCACCCAAACTTGTTGATCTATTTTGCAGGGACATAATTATTGATTCATGCCCTTGCTTTTAGGATTACTCTGATTATACTTTAGCAATAAGTTTCAGCACTCGTTTTTAAAAAAGGATTTATCATTGGATAAGGAACACTTTGAGTCCATAGGTTTAATTGATGGCTTGCATTCCACTCCATCCAGAAGATACCTATCTAACAAACCAATATCGGAAGCAATTATATGGGATATTATTGATGCTGCCATACGAGGTCCTTCAGGTGGGAACAAACAAAGTTGGGTATGGATGGTGATTAGAGATAAAAACACTAAAACAAAAATTGCTCACTGGTATCTTGAAAACTGGAATAAGGAATATGGGGTTAGGCGAGAAGAAATATTATCTGGCACCGACGATGATGCGCTAGGGCCAAAAAACTTCCTGAGCGCAGATCATCTGGCAAATCATATACATGATGCACCAGTCTGGATTATTCCTGTTCTAAGGGATGTTGCTGGTTCTCAAGATCCAAGAACCGGATCATCTATTTATGGGGCAGTTCAAAACTTAATGTTAGCAGCAAGAGCGTATGGAATAGGCTCAACACTAACAGCGCTTCATTCTACAAATGAAACTCAAATTAAAAGCCTCCTTAATCTTCCGGATGACACCTTAACAATGGCAATAATCCCTCTTGGGTACCCAGTTAAAGGTAGATGGTCTCAGCCGAAAAGGAAGCCGGTAGAAGAAGTTACTTATTGGGAATCTTGGAACGTAAAAAGAGATAGAGCCACGCACAAGTTATGAACTCTTCATTTGTGATGCCAAAGAAATACAGCAACTTAAAGGCTCTTGTTAATTGGGGATGAGACTTGCTAATAAAATCGCAATAATAACGGGCGGAACAGGTAATTTAGGTTCTGCTCAAGTTCAAACGTTTGCTTCCGAAGGAGCGGCAGTAGTAATTGCTGATATTGATGCAGTAAAAGGTAAACAAATTGAACGAGACACCCAAAAAAAGTTTGGCAACGCAATTTTCACATATCTTGACGTCACAAACGAATCAAGTTGGATAGAGCTAGTAAATAAAACCGTTAAGATCTTTGGTCTACCAACAATATTGGTACAGAATGCTGGCATATATAGATCAGGAAAAATTTTGGAAACAGATGGTGCGAAATGGGACTCAATAATGAGTGTAAACGCAAAAGGGGTATTTCTAGGCACAAAAATCGTGCTACCTAAGATGATTTCCGCAGGAGGCGGATCTATAGTAAATATCTCGTCAACTGCCGGGATAATCGGAAGCAAAATTTCCACAGCTTATAATCCGTCAAAAGCAGCAGTACGTGTATTCACCAAGTCTACGGCTTTGCAACATGCTAAAGATAACGTGAGAGCAAATTCTATCCATCCAGGACCTGTAGAATCTGATATGTTAACTGAAGTATACCCAGAGATAAATTTAAAAAGACAGAGGGGGCTTGAAATACCGCTAGGTAGGTTTGCTAGACCAATTGACGTCTGTAATGCAGCATTATTTTTAGCTTCAAACGAATCTTCTTATATGACGGGATCTGAATTAGTAATTGATGGTGGATTAACAGCACAGTAACCGGATATGATATATAAGTTAAAATTACTATGAAAATTAAGTAAAACTACTAAGAGGAAAGCTATGTCGAACAAAATGGATCAAGAAATTAGAACGTTTACTGCCAATCATCCGAAATCCAAAACAATGCAGGCAGAAGCGTCTAAATATATGCCAGGGGGTAGTTCACGGGCCACAGCTTATTTTGATCCCTACCCCTTCTTTGTTGACAAAGCATCTGGACACCATGTTTACGATGTGGACGGAAACAGTTATCTAGATTTTATGCTTAACGCCACCACTTATATCGTCGGTCACGCAAATCCGACAGTAACCGAAGCTGTAAAAGCCCAAGCAGATATAGGGTTGAGTTATTCAGCTCCAACCGAAGTACAGATTGAATTAGCAAAAACTATAGTTGATCGTGTTCCATCGGTTGAAAAAGTAAGATTTACTAACTCAGGTACAGAAGGAACACTTAACGCCATCAGAATGGCAAGGGCATATACGTCCAAGCCAAAATTTGCTAAGTTCGAAGGCGGCTACCATGGAAATCATGAGTACGTCTCAGTTAGTGTGTATACTCCAATGAATAAGTTAGACCCTAACAAAACAACTGCTGTCCCAGAGTGGCCTGGACAACCTCAAAGCGTGATTGATGATGTAATAGTGCTTCCTTACAACGATCTCGACAAATGCACAGAAATTATTACAAAGAATGCAGACGATTTGGCAGCAGTGATAATGGAACCTGTTTCATCGAATTTCGGTTATGTGCCTGCAACCCCAGAGTTTCTTCAAGGAATCCGTGACCTCACCACTAAACTTGGAATTGTTCTGATATTTGATGAAGTACAAAGTTTCCGCTTATCTAGTGGAGGTGCTCAAGAAATATATGGAATTACCCCTGACGTAACAACTTTTGGGAAAATTATAGGTGGAGGGCTACCAATCGGAGCATGGGGAGGAAAGGAAGAGCTAATGGCTCTATACGATAATGAAAAAGGACCGGTAATTTCACATGCCGGCACATTTAATGCTAATCCAGCCACAATGATAGCGGGATTAGAAACTCTTAAACAATTAACACCTGATGTTTTTAACCGATTAAATACTCTGGGTGATGAAATTAGACAAAAGATAAACGCCGTATTCGGTGAACTTGAAATACCAGGCCAGGCAACAGGAATGGGATCTCTATTCGCAATTCAATTCTCGGATGAAGACATTACTGACTACAGATCTATGCTACGTGGAAATCAGGAGCTTAAAAAAGTGTTGTACACCGGTTTAATGAATGAGGGGATTCTGATGTTCGCTAAAGTTCAAGGTGCCGTGTGTAGCCTTACCAGTGAAACAGAAATAGATACCTTGGTCGGATCAGTTAGAAACGTGCTTCAACGAATTAAAGGGTAGTTGCTAACCCAGACCACCGCTTCGTTTTAACCGAGCAATATCTGGTTTTGTAAATCCGACAGACTCTAAAACTTCATCATTATGCTGTCCTAAATCTGGAGGTGGCATGCGCACTGAAGCTGGAGTACCTGATAATTTAACTCCAAAACCAACATTCTTTATTTTTCCAAGGCTTGGATGCTTGATATCGATCATCATTTCTCGCGCTTGTACATGTTTGTCTTCGTACACTTGTTTCATATCATAGATTGGGCCTGAAGGAACATTGAATTCAATGAACTGATTCCACCAATGTTCAGTATCATGCTCCAGAAGAGTTTTTTCAATTTCAATCTTCAATGCTAATAGATTTTCAACTCTTTTTGCATTTGTACTAAACCTTGGATCATCTTTCATTTCTGATCTGCCCATGGCATCGCACAATCTAATCCACGTGCCTTGATTTGCAACTCCGATATTAATATATCCATTGGAAGTACTATAAGCTTGATATGGTGCTGCCATACGATGCCGGGAGCCAACTGGCGTTGGAATTACATCTTCATAAAATAAACTAGCGGATTCCCACATTGTATAAGCAATCCCAGCTTCTAACAAAGACGTGTCTAAGTACTGGCCTTCTCCAGTCTTTAGTCTATTTATATATGCAGACAAAATGCCATAAGAAGCAAACATACCAGCATTTAAATCACTAATTGGGACGCTCAGTTTCACAGGTTCACTGTCCGGGTGGCCAGTGAAACTCATATGTCCACTCATACCTTGGGCTACTAAATCAAACCCTGACCTTTTTGAATAAGGCCCCGTCGCTCCGAAACCTGAAATGGAACAATATACTATTTCGGGTTTAATCGATCTTATTTCTTTATATGAAAGTCCGAGTTTTTCCATCGTTCCAGGTCGTAGGTTTTCAACTAATATGTCCGACTTTTTTGCCAGCTCTTTAAAAATATAAATACCATTTTCATTTTTTAAATCAACAGTGATGCTTCGTTTATTACGATTTACCATTAAAAAAGCTGCTGCTGTATCGTCCACGAAAGGCGGTCCCATTCGACGAGTATCGTCTCCACCCGCTGGTTTCTCTATTTTTATTACATCTGCACCCATATCCGCTAAAAGCATGGTGCAAAATGGACCGGCTAGGATTTGGGTGCAGTCTAATATTCGAACACCATCTAATGCGCGTTTTAACACCATTTAAATACCTAGTCCCAACTTAAAATCAGCTCGATTTGACAATTGACTATAACCCTTTGAACTTCGGTTTTCTTTTTTCTAAAAATGCTTTGCGCCCTTCCAGAAAATCAACAGAATCAAAATTTGTAAAAGGTAAAAGGCTTTCCTCTTCAGTTAATTTTTCTAGCCCAGGATTAGACAATACTTTTTGCATTATTTTTTTGTGCTTGCTTTGTGATAAAGGAGCAAGAGGCACCATTGAAATAGCAAGATTCATTACAAATTCATCTAATTGATCAACAGGATACACAGCATTTATTAATCCTATCCTAAGTGCTTCATCAGAGTTAATTGTTTTTCCACTAAGTAATATATATGATGCATTACCAGCTCCAACCAATCTAAGTAGACGAGTCATTTCTGAATAACCTATTAGAATTCCTAGATGAGCTACAGGAATTCCAAAAGTAGAATTTTCAGCTGCAAACCTCATATCTGTAGCCATAGACATCTCACAACCGCCGCCAATACAGTAGCCTTTGATTGAACTGATAGTAGGTTTAGATATCGCCTCTATTGCATTCATTGCGCCCTCAAAAGCTTCTGCATAGATAATCGCTTTTGCCGAATTACTCCGGTAATTATCAAAGTCCGCTATGTCTGCACCAGATGAGAATGCATCTTGTCCAGAACCTTGAATTATAACCACTTTCACATCTTTATCTTGATCCACCATATTAGATATGCGTTGCAACTCAAGCCATCCATCATAATTTATCGCATTACGCTTTTCAGGTCTGTTGATCGTTATTGTGGCTACACCATCTACTTTTTTTAACTCAATTTCTTCATTCATGATTTAACTCATATTTTGTTTCGGCAAAAATCCCCAAGGATGCGGCCCGAAATCTGGAGTTATAACATCTCCAGATCTTATTGTAATGTATGGAATTATAGCCTTGTTAGTAGAGAGAATGTTGCCTTTAACGTCACTTACATGCCAATCCCCATCGACAATTGATAAAACACTTATATCTGCTTCTTTACCTACCATCAAAGTACCAATTGAATCTAACATATTCAGAGCAATTGCTGAATTCTCAGTAGTCATCTTTATAACATCGGCCAAACCAAATCCTAGCGCTAAAAATCGAGTTAACATCTCAGTCATACTATGAGCGGATTGTTGTCTACCTAGAATTGTCATGTCTGTACTGATTGTATTGGGAACCAATCCTTGATCCAATGCTGTTTTAGCTATATCAAAACTAAAATTATATCTGCCAAAAGCTGTGTCTAAAGTTACTCCTCTTTCCTGAGCGTCGAAAACTTCCGATAAAACTTTCCCATCACTATCGATTATCTTCCCTGGATTAGGGGTAAAAGTATGAGTTAAGATGTCTCCATCAGTCAACAAGGGTAATAGTTCTTGAGTTAAAGTTTTACCTTCATGGTATAGTTCTCCAATATGTACCATCAATTGACTTTTAGAATTGATTGCTGCTTGCTTGGCCAATCTAACTATTTCTACTCCGATCGTTTCAGTTGTTGGGCCCACAGCCCTAATCTTAATGCCTCTGGCTAGTGGGTAGTTTTCTTGTACAACCCTAGCTGTCTGATCCACATCAATGTTCTCAATAGTGGTTAATTCAGGCATCACTGACAAGCCGGTACTCGATATATGCACCATGCATAAAACTCTAGTTTTTGAGTTCGGGATGATGTAAGCGGGAAAACCGCCAAAATTAGAATGGCCTGCACTGCCTCCATCTACCACTGTGGTTACACCTGATCCTACTCCAGCCACATCCGGATGAAGTCCAGAAGAATTGAATCCATGAAAAACATGACAATGTAAATCGATTAATCCTGGAGCAACCACTTTATCTGTAAGATCAATAACTTGATCGAAATCTCTCGAGTCAAGATTCTGAGCGACTTCGACAATGATATCGTCTTGAACAGATACATCTAACTTCTGTCCTTTTATACCCTGAGCAGAATCATAAACAGTACCATTCTTTAAAAGAAGTGAAGTCATTAATGTATTCCGTTTATCTGTCTGATTGAGGTGCGTCAGGATGTCCTGAGTTGCTCATTTCTCCATATGTTTTTGCTTGACCCACAATATCTAATCCCACGCGCTCAGACCACGCCGCTAAAAGCTGATTTGTGATAGGTCCGGGCTTCCCATTGCCGACAGGTCGCCTGTCTATAGTCGTCAACGGCAATACGCATGGTCCAGTAAAAGCTAGAAAAGCCTCATCCGCAGTATATAAATCGTAGGGCTGTAAGTCCTCTTGCATCACCTCAATTCCTAATTGCGATGCTAGGTCTCTGACTGTCCAACGAGACTCGCTTTGTAGTATTGAACTATCGGTTGGGCATTTAAGAACACCATCAGAAACCAAAAATACTGAGTTAATCGTTCCCTCAGTAAGGTTACCTTCTAGGTCCATCATTACGGGATATGCACCTTCATCTATGTCCCAAGCTTCCATTTCAGCCAAATTCATGTGCATTCGACTTTGATGTTTTATTTTGGGGTCTACTTGCTGACTGGATAAGTTTCGTGTTTTCGGAATAGCGCCTTTAACACCTTCATCAAACCATTCTGACCATCTTCCAAAATACACTGGGTAAGCTATACATGCCACTGTAGGAGGACCTGATGCAGGAGCGGGCCAACCCATTCCTCGAGTCACAAAAGGATATATGTAAAAATCACCTGCCTGATCTAAGTGATGTTTGTTTCTTTCCACGGACTCATTAAATATATCTACCCACTCATCAGTTGTTAGGCCAGAGTCCAATCGTGCATATTTTAGTGATCTTGTAAATCGATTAGCATGACGGCGAACATTGTAAATTACCCCATTAAAGGTTCTTGCCGTATCGAAAACACAATCACCTGTCCGAAATCCTCTATCTTTGTGATCAATTTTTATTTCGTCAGAATCAATCCAATTACCATTTAAATAAGCTGTGTATTTTTTCATATATGCATCCTCTTTCTAAGCACATATTAAATTAAATGTAATCTAAAATATAGATTAATCGCGAAATCTCTTACCATAAGTAGCATCTTCCTCAATATAACCTTCAGACAATCTCAACACACGATCAGACATTTCTAGAAGATTTGAATCATGCGTTGCTGCCACCACGGCCATATCATTTTCCTCAACCATTTGTTTAAATAGTCCAAAAATAGCCCTTGAATTAACAGAGTCTAATTCTCCAGTCGGCTCATCAGCCAATATAAGCACAGGGTCATGAACTATAGCTCTTGCTATAGCGACTCGTTGTTGTTCGCCGCCGGAAAGTTCGTAAGGACGATGATTAGACCTGCCTACGAGGCCTACAATATCCAAGGCTTTTCTAGTTTGTTTGTCTCTTTCTCGAGAGCCTAATCCCGAAATACGCAAAGGCAGCTCAACATTTTCAAAAGCAGATAACAGTGGCAATAATCCGAAACTTTGGAATACAAATCCTAATTTACTTCTACGCAATTCAGTTAACTTGCCTTCATTTAGATCAGCCATATTATGATCTTCAAATAAAACCTTACCGCTCGTTGGAGAATCAAGACCCGATAACAGATTAAGTAATGTAGTTTTCCCAGATCCAGAACGCCCTATTAATGTAACAAATTCCCCGTGCTTAACATTTAGATCAATGGACTTAAGAACCGATACTGTTTCACCAGCCAACTCAAAAGTCCTGGCCGCTTTTTCTACAGATATAATAGACTTATCTACACTCATTTCTTATCCTCTCCAGGTTCTAAAATAACACCTTGATCATCAATCCTTACTTTAGCTCTTCTTTCAATTTTTGTCCGATCCAATAAGGTTTTAGGAACTTGCACTCTTCCACTACCATCGACAATAATAAATTCCTGCAATTCGTCTCCTTTTTCCCCTGATTTTTGCCGCATTATCTCGGTCGATAATTTCCCATCTCTAATTAAAACAACCCTGTCAACCTTATACGCTATATCTTGATCGTGACTGACAATCATTATGGTCGTGTTCAATTCCTGATTAATTGAATCAAAAACCTTCATAACTTCAGCTGCAGTCGCATCATCAAGTTCACCTGTAGGTTCATCAGCTAACAACAATGGAGGATTATTTGCCAGGGATATAGCAATGGCGACGCGCTGCTGTTCGCCGCCAGAAAGTCTGTCTTGTTTATGATTCATTCGATCACCCAACCCTACCAATTCAAGCAAGTCCTTAGCTCTTTTACGCCTCTTGGCAGGAGTATCTCCAATTAACATCATGGGCAATTCAACATTTTCTATTGCAGTTAAATAAGGAAACATGTTTCGACCTGTCTGCTGCCAAATAAAACCCACCTTAGTTCTACGATATTCTTCTATTTCAGAAGAGGTCATACTTAATAGATCTCTGCCTAAAACTGACACTTTTCCCGCTGAAGGCAAGTCGTAACCAGCCAATATATTCAACAAAGTAGATTTACCAGAACCGCTAGCACCAACGATGGCAACTATCTCTCCGCTTTCAACGTCAAGATCGAGGCCACGTAATGCCACAACCTCTAAATCGGCGATCTTATATATCTTAAATACGTCTTCACATGAAATGTGATTCAATTTTTCTGCATTTATCACAAATTAATTCTCCCCTATTCTTAACGTTGTTACCACTGATATGCGTCGAACAAACCATATCATCGAAAAAGTTATTGCTGTGAACACAACAATCATAGCTGCGTATGTTCCAATTAATGCAACCCAGCTTATCTCTGTTACGAAAGGCGGTAGGACTTTGGTTCCAATATCATCATTTGCAATAAACGGCATGATTATTGCGCCAAGATTTTGACCCATCCATGCTCCTAAGGCCATTCCAGTTGCAATTACAAAAACCTGCTCCAAAAGTACAACTGTACCTATTTGTAATTGAGTTAGGCCAACAGTTCTTAGCAGAGCAAATTGGACTCTACGTCCACTAAACGAAACATAAGCATGCACAACGAATCCTAAACAGCTCAATATAAAGACCGCCCCGAAAGCTATGAACAAAATAGCCCTCCACCCCGCTTTAGTCAGTGGATCTACACTACTTTCCTCCAACAATCTGTCCCTTTCAAAGACGTTTGTGGCACCAAAAGGTTCATTCTTTAAAGACCCAATGAGATCGGACTTATCTTCCCCTTCAGCATCAAGTTTAAGCCACATTTCATTTGGCTTTAATTCACGCTGCGAAGTATCTAAATTAGCAAATGAAATTAAATTTTTGATGTCTGCCACAAGATGAATTTCACTATTAACATCAAGGGTTGGAAAATAGATAAAACTATTTACCAATTTAACGGGAACCCTCTTGCTTGCAACGTAAATGTAGAATAAATCTCCGATCTCATGACCAGAGGATGCAGCAAATGACTCGCTTCCAATAACAGGAACAAACGACATCTTAGTTCCATAATACATCCCTCTTGGAACTAAAGACGGGCCTGTAGACCAGTTAAATGAAACTGATTTCCCATCTAACCCTTCTATATCAACATCGGATACAGTTATAAAGTCTCCAATTGAGTCAGAGTTCATTGATAACGGATTCCACATCATATTATCAATAGAGTCATCAACAGGAAATCTCTCCCCCTCTGCATTCCTTACGCTAATTTGGCCTATAGTTATTTGCCCAGGAAATGTACTCCCCAAAGTATTTGTTTCCTCTATAGCTATAGAAACTAACCTCAATGGGGCTGTTGGTTCGAGTTGTTGGCCTCTTGTCAACCGGGATGTTGACCTGCTAGTCCTTGTTAAAGACACTTCATACAATTGAACATTAGACGTATCCAGTGTCCCCATCTCGTAAGTAAAATATCTATCATTTGCATCAACAATTCGCGCTGCCAATCTAACACTTGGTTGAGGTCGGTCTGCTTTGGCAATTATAGCTAGAGTCCGAGCGTCTTCCGGAATTGGAATTCCTTCTGCAACGTCCCCAGATTTTAATGAATCTAACAACTCTTGTCTGTCTATATTAAAAAAATCATCCCTGAACCATCCCACATCATCAAAAGTACCAGGGTTAATAGCCAGTATTTGAATTTTGTCTGATGTTAGATCCGTGTAGTCATAGGCGGATCCACGATACACCGACGAAGCGGCTTCAATACCCTCAATTTCTTCATAACTTGATTGTAATGGTTTTGTAAAACCACTGGCGTCCGTCGAAATGCCATCAATTCGAATCTCACTACCAGTAGAATATAAGACCCTTTCTTCGAAACTACGATCCAGTGTCCCACCAAAGCTAGCCGCAAAAATACCTAGGCCCGCAGTTAAAATCAACAGAAGAGATAGCCGCGCGTAATACGCAGGATTCCTTGCCATTTGCCATAAGCCCAGCGTGGGACCTACGGGCAAAACTTTCGATAGGACACGACTCGCTAAATTTAAAGCTATAGGAAACAATCTAAGTAAAACCAAAGCAAAGCCTAAAAGAGTAATTGCTGGAACTGCCAATAACAAATAATTGGCAGTTGTTGCACCAAAAGTTTGAGTGGCAAAAAGCGAGCCCTGCTCGCTCAATTGTCTAAAAAGCACTACGAGCAGAATTAATAATAGAACATCGATGTAATATTTTTGGAAAAATGGTAGTCCACTTGGGCGTGCACTTTCACGCCGATAAGCTGTTACAGATACCCGAGACGCTTGAATTGCCGGTATCATTAGTGCGCAAAAAGAAAATATACCACCCACAGCTCCAAGCGCAAATGCCGACCCAGATAAATTAACGTCTAGACCTGTTCCACCTAACAAGTCGGCAAATATTGGAGTCGATCCCGCTAGTTTTATGGCTCCAGCAGCCATTAAAGGGCCTAATGCTATCGACATCCCAGATATGGTTAACCCTTCAACAGTAAAAATAGATATTAGATGCCAGAATCCGGCGCCTCGGCTCCTCAGCAACGCTATTTCACCCTTCTGTCGCTCTATTAACAAGCCAGATAAAGTGACAATATAATAAAGAACCACCACTGCCACAAGTACAAGTAAAACAAACATAGGTAACTTAGAAAAGAATAGCCTTTTATCGTAGTCAACCAGCACCTCATCTAATGACGTGAATTGACGATAACTAGATAATTTACTTTGTAATCTAGATTGAAGTGTATCAATACTTATGATTCCTTCTTGTGCCCTGTCAGCACTTATAAGATCCTTGTTTACAGAGAACATCCATCCATAATTACTGTCCATATCGGGAAACGAATTACCTAAAACTTCAAAATAGGTCTCTTCAGATATATAAAATGGAACTGTCCTGAATGATGACCCAGTGTTAGCAGCAAAAACCAGTTCATTTAAGTGCCAAAAATCATCTTCTGGGTTTAATTGACGAAGTACACCTGTAATCAATACGTCTGCGCTGTCAATTTGATCACTCCAAAATGGAACTACGGTCAACGTATCACCTATTTTAATCCCGGATTCCCACGCTGATTCTTCAGAAATAAGGGCTTGAATAACAAGTTGTGAGCCACCATCTTGTAATCCTTTGGAATTGTCCGGTATTGATCCCCCATCAATAAGGCCAGCATATTTGTTCAAGTCAGGTGAGAATGCAAAATAAGCGCGCGCGTTGTCTTTACCAGCAGATTCTTCTTTACCGGGCTCAGTCAAAAAGAATGTAGCTGAGCTGCCTCCATAAATCAGGCTATTGGAAAACCAGCCTATTGCCCTGGTGGCTTCATTAACGATCAAACTGGTAACTTTTTTATACTCTTCAGTAGTTGTCGGTCCTCTCATTGCCTTAGCAACTAGATCACGATCATTACTTGGCATAGCATCTAATGTTTCATCAAGAGCTATTTCCTTGAGAGAATTAAAATATATTACCGTTCCAGACAATATCGCCGCAGCTAATAACACCCCAATTACAACTGATATCAGTAAACGGGCATGAGACAAACTTCTCTTAATTACGAATTTCCATGTTGTAATAAAATCTGATAACAATTAATTAATCATCCTTCTGGAAATTGAAGGCAAATCAACTTTGATTACTCCCCTGTACATAAACAAAACTGCAGTAATAAATATCATTGTCAATATCCCATAAACTGGCCACATTATTTGCCAATTTGTAACAATCTGAAAAACTGGCATAACTTTATTTCCAGTTTCAGTGACTGCAACTGAATCAACCATTAATTCACTCATCTGAAAACCGGCCCACGTACCTAATCCAATGCCTAAAGCAAATATGGCTATGTTTTCTAAATAGAGAAGCCCGATCATTTGAGCTCGAGACAGTCCAAGAGTTCTTAGAGAAGCCATTTGTATATTTGATCGCGCAGAGAACGATAACAAATAAGTAGCATAACCCAATGCCCCAGTAAAAATGACTACGAAAATAGCGACTACCACCATCGATTTCCAGCCACCAGAAACAAGAGGATCTAGCTCACTGGAGGATAAGCTGGAACTTTTATCATATATCCTTACAGGATCTGCCCTGCCTAGAATACTATAGATTTTATTTACAACTTCATCACTAGAGCCTTGCTGTACAGATAAAAATAACTCATTCGCATTATCAATTGAATTCGATGCTTTCATTTTCAGAACACGAAGCATTAAATTTAAATCACCGATTAAAAATCCTCTATCAGACCGCAAAGTAGGAAAATTATTAATTACATGAATTACTTTGATCGGTATCACCTGGCCATTTATTGTCACTAATACGTTGTCTGAAAGTTCAATGCCTGTACTCAAGGACAAGCTTTCATTTATTATCACGGGTACTTGTCCTCCAGAAGGTGCAAAATAAAACCCTCTTATCCCATCAGCGGTGTCTTTCCCGAATTGGAATTCCGCGTTCCTCTCTCCAGATTTAGGTTCTATATTATTTGTTGATAACTGGTGAGTAGCTAATGGAGTTGAAACTAAGGTACGCCATAGTAATGGTCCCTCAAAGTCTTCAACAACTTTTTGTGAGCCTGAATCAGTTACAACAAAAATGTCGTCGAATTGCATTGAACCTATTGAACCATTAGCTCCTAAAACTGGTTCGTAAATTTGGACGGAAACTATGCTTATTGGAGCGATGAGGTTTTCAGGTATATCGGCTTTTAATAAATGCCACTCTGATTTTTCAGTTCTACCTAAAGTGATCGTTCTAACAAAACCTCTAGCATCTTCAACTATTAACCATACAAAAATATTCGGATAATTTTCCTCGGGTTTTACATGAATTCCAATCTCTTTAGAATTTTCTGGAATCTGTAATTTTTCTAAGTCACTCTTTACTTGCAGATCATTCATAAGAGTTGTTAAATCTAATTTGGCATAATCTTCTCTAAACCAAGAGATCTCTGTAAATTCTTCCGGCTGTAGTGCTAATACATCGAATTGAAACCCAGCTCCCGTAGACCCAGGTGTAGCAGCCCCACGATATGCCAAGGCACTGTTTGATACTCCCTCAATATCTTGGAAATATTCTCTAGTCTGATCGACGCCTCTACTTCTATCTACCGGGAGTCCCGTGACTCGTACATCAGATGCAGTCTTATGTAGCACTCGTTCAAGTTGGCTTTTATCTAACGTTCCACCAACTGTGGTCGATAAAACCGCCATTCCTGTAATTAACACCAATAATAAAACTAACCAGCTATATTGAAATGGGTTACGAGCCATGTGCCACAAACTAACTGAAATCCACACAGGGTAACTACTTGAGATGTACCTCAAAACAATGAAAAGGATTTGCAGGGGCACAATCGCTATCAAAAAAGAAATGATTATTTCGTACAGAAAGTATGATGATTCAAGTGAGGTTTGGGACAAGTATACATATATGGCTACAAATGGGACTTGAGCCACTAACCCGACTAAGATCCACAAGTTCCTTCTTTGTTGAGATTGGATTTGACCGATAGTCCAACGGTAACAAATTAAAAACCCTAGTCCGATCAATATAAAATAAAGCCAGTTAAACCCCCGTTGATCAAAAAATAATTGGATAGCATAAACAGGAATGATCATTATTATTGTTATGTACATAATTAGATCAATCAGAGAAACATCTTCACCAACAAAATACCTAATAACCAAAGGGAATACTCTCATAAAAATAAGCGCAACACCGATTAGAAACAATACTGGAGCAAATAGTAATCCTTCGTTTATTTGTTCTACGTTCGCAGCGTTATTAGATAAAAAACTTCCACTACTTTGTAATTGCCAAAAAACAATTCCACCTATAATCAAAAATACTATGTCGATGTAATATCTTTGGAAAAACGGCGTGAGTTGTGGGCGAGAAGCTTTTAACCTCTGAGAGATAACTCCTGCCCTAGCAGAAATTAAACCAGCAATTGTATATATGGCTAAACATAAAACCCCTAATCCCGCTCCTATCACAAATGGCTGCCAAGATAGCTGCACGGGAATGAAATCACCAGAAGTGATTGCATCAAAGTACGGAAGCTTACCGGCTGCTGCAATTAAACCCATAGCAATAAAAGGTCCAATTGCTACAGCACCAATAATTATGACTAATATTTCGATTAGATAAACACGAAACAGGTTAAAGGTACTGATACCACGAGTTCTGAGGCGAACAACATCTTCTTCTCTGCTCTGTACTAAATAAGACACCATCATTGACATGTAATATAGAACAGTCACTATCATAAGTGTCAAAAGAAGTAATAGTGGAATACTCGTATAAAGGCTGCGCGTCTCGTATGTCTCTAGCACTTTTGGAACAATTGACAGTATGAACGATCCAGGCAACGATAAAGAGATATCCTCTCTAAAGTTAGAGAATTTCAGTTTAGCGTCTTGAACATCATAATTTTTCAAGTTTTCCCGATCTAAAAACAAAAGCCATGATGAACTAACCAACGTACCTGGGAATGAGCTCGATATAGACTCAATTAAAGTATTTTCAGTTACGAAAAATGGAAGGGGAGGTTCTTCAGGATCAACCATTACGCCCTGCTCTACAGGGTCTTCTAATGGGGCAGGCTTAAGAAAGGTATCAGAGTTTTCTCTCCAATAAGGTGATTTTGGTTCTATTGGTTCAAAAATTCCAGTAATCTTTGCAGATATAGTTATTTCACTGTCTATAAAAGTGGTGAGTTCTATCACATCGTTGACTTTTAAATCATAAATATTTAGCGAAGGAGACCCGAGTATCACCTCAATCAATGGGCCAGATTCTCCTTGCTTTATCTCATCGGAAGCCATTCTGCCTTCAATAAAGACAATATTTTGATCAATGTTCTCCATGGACTGTAAATATCCTCGTGAAACCATTCTGGTCTCCAAAGGCCTATAAGGTAATCCGGCTAAATAATTTTGACTTCTTATGAGGCGTCTTTCGTCAACATATACCTCTTCTATGTACTCTTTCACAGCATTGTTAACTTTTTGTTGGCTTTGCTCAAGAGATTCACGAGTTAGCACAATATTAGGTGTGTAAATTAACGCATTTAAGGTTACGTCAGAGGTTCGATCGAAGGCTGTATTAACGCTAATCCGTTCTAGAGAGTCAAGATATATTGGTGCGCCTGAAATAAGAATGGTCGCTATCAATACTCCGGAGAATATTGACAGCATAAGTTTCCATTCGTTAATTAATCTTTGTCGGATAAGATTTAATGTGTTTAAGTGTTTTTCTGAAGCTGAAGAGATCATAAAATAAAATTCAGTTAAAACTTAATTGTAAACTAAACCATATCTGTTTTGTCGGCCCAACACTCTTTTCTACCTATTTCTTTTGTCAGGTTCTTTGAAATAGCTCTAGCAAAATCAACTAAATCTACCTTAGTTAAAAGCTTTTCCATTGATGTCACAGTAATTCCTGGCATTCCACAAGGAACTATATGTTCAAAAAACCTCAGGTCAGGAGAAACGTTTAATGCGAATCCATGCGTAGAAAAACCTTTACTTACTCTTAATCCAATTGCTCCGATTTTCGCATCTTGAACCCAGACTCCCGTTGGTTTATTTTCACAAATCGCAGAAATTCCAAAGTCAGATAAAGAGCTAATCATGGCATTCTGTAAAGCACAAACTAGACGCAATGGACCTCCCAACTTACGCACATCTAATATAGGGTATCCAACTAGTTGGCCGGGACCATGATACGTGACTTCACCGCCCCTATCTATTTGATGAACCTCTATTCCCATTGCATCGAGTTCTGCATTTTGCAATAAGATATCTTCTCTTTTACCTCTTCTTCCTAAAGTGTAAACATTGTTATGCTCTAATAAAAGAATTGTTTCTGGTGCTTCACCTTTAGCGATTTGATGAGACAAACGTTTTTGTAATTCCCAAGTTTCCTGGAAATCAGACTCGCCCATCCATACAACTCTAATGTCTTTAGCTTTGTTGAGAGTCTTCATTTTTAAAATTTTTATTCTAAAGTAGTATCTTCATCAAAAGATTCCATGGACTTTTTGACGCTGTGTAAAAAGCTAGATGCGTCTGCACCATCCATGATTCTATGATCAAAGCTTAGTGATAAATTCATTATCGATCTTATTTCAATCGCCTCCTGCTGATTGACCGATAACTGTAGGCCTATTCTGCTGGAGTCCAATGGCACTACCATAGGCATCTTGAAAATTTTCTCAGTCGTCAAAATCGCTGCTTGCCCGGGAACAATAATTGGTTTTGACAAATTCGATCCTAAAGCTCCAGTATTATTTATAGTAAATGTTCCAGATATCACATCTGAGTGCGATAGATCGCCCGAATTCACTGCACCAACTAATCGGTAAATTTCGGCAGCTATAGACTTAACAGACATACCGTAAACATTTTTAATAACTGGAACCATAAGACCAGATGAGCTAGCAACTGCTACTCCCATATTTAGTTCAGTATGTTCAGTAATTTCATCTTTTTCGATAGATGAATTAACAATCGGGTACTCATTGATTCCTTTCGCAGCTGACAGTACAGCAAAAGCTAAAAAGGTTATCGGAAATCCATTGGTCTCAAGAAACTGTTTCTTTTTCTTTTCCCTTAAAGTAACAAGATTTGTTACATCAGCTTGAATACTTAACCATGCATCAGGTATCTCTTTAGCACTTTGCACCATATTATTTGCAATCAGTTTTCTAATTGGACTCATTGATTGTCGAACACTTCCAAGGCCAACGGAATTATCGGAAATATTCCTGTGTGCATTTATAAAAGCTTCTAAATCTTTCCTGGTGATTCGGCCAGATTTTCCAGTACCTTCCACTACGGATACATCTATATTGTGTTTCTCTATTAGTTTTTTTACAGCAGGTGAAAATTTAGGTTCTGATTTGTTATGGACATTTTCTTGCAAAACATTTTGAGGGACATTAGCGGCTCCAGTTGGACCTACGGGCGGCATATCAGAAACAAAGCCTCCAATCGTATCCACTTCTGAAATGTCACGAGTTTCATTATCCAATTGATCAGAAGTTTCGATTGAGACAATAACTGCTCCAACTAAAACTGTTTCACCTTCATTTGCCACAATTTTAGTTACCCTGCCTGAAACCGGAGATGGCATATCGATATTTACCTTGTCTGTTATTACCTCAACTAATGACTGATATTTTTCTATGTCATCTCCTTCGGCAACCATCCATTTCCCGATTATAGCTTCAGTTATAGATTCTCCTAATTGTGGCAAAACGATGTCCATAGTCAGTACGATGCTAAATCTTGTAATGCTTTTACTATATCTGATGTATTAACCATAAACTGATCTTCCAAAGTGGGGCTAAATGGCATTGCGGGAACCTCGGGACCAGCGAGCCTTTTAATAGGTGCATCAAGTGAATCAAAAACATGCTCCGACAATATGGCAGATATCTCAGCCCCTATACCTAAAGCTAACGTATCTTCATGGACTATTAAAGCTTTACCTGTTTTCATAACAGATCTCATGACAGTATCTTGATCAATCGGCCTTAAAGTTCGGAGGTCGATTACTTCAACTTCAATGTTCTCCTGTTTTAAGCTTCTAGATGCTTCAACGCAATGATGTAACATCAGGCCGTAGGTAATCAAGCTTATATCCTTACCCTCTATTTTTACATCAGCTTTACCAATGGGCAGAGTATATTCTTCTTCAGGAATATTACCTTTTACCAGACGGTATGTTTTTTTATGTTCTAAAAAAATTACCGGGTCATTATCCCTAATTGCAGCCTTTAACAGCCCTTTTGCATCAAATGGAGTTGAAGGGGCTACAACTTTTAAACCTGGCGTATGCGCAAAATATGCTTCGGGGCTTTGTGAATGATATAAGCCTCCCCTAATACCTCCACCGTAAGGCGCTCTTAAAACTAATGGTGCTTGTAATTTTCCTTCTGTGCCGTACCTAAGCCTTGCCGCTTCACCTAAAATCTGGTTGAAAACTGGCCAAATAAAATCTGCGAACTCAATCTCAGCTATAGGTCGCATCCCTTGCGTGGCCGCACCTAAAGCTACTCCTGCAATTGCAGATTCAGAAATCGGTGTGTCTATCACGCGATTCGCTCCGAAAGCCTCTAGAAATCCATCCGTTGCTAAAAAAACTCCCCCTCTAACTCCTATATCCTCTCCCAAAATAAAGACACTCTGATCTCTATCCATTTCTTCATACATGGCTTGGCGAACAGCTTCGATTAGATTAATTTCTTGCATTAGAAAATCCTACGACTTGCTACGATTGTGAATACACATGATCATAAAATCCGTCTGGATCTGGATATGATGCTGATTCGCCATACTCAGTTGCGTCATCTATGCTTGTTTTTGCGAGTTCATTAATTTCAAGATCAATTGCATCAGTCAAAACACTTTCTTCTTTTAATAATAGCCTCAACATTTGCACTGGATCTTTTTCTTTTGCTTTCGCTAGCTCATCCTCAGACCTATACCTCTTGTCATCATCATCACCAGTATGAGGTAAGTATCGCTCTACTATACCTTCAATTAAAGTTGGTCCTTCCCCTTGACGAGCACGTTTGGCTGCATCAGAAACAATTTTAAATACCTCGGTTACACTGGTACCGTCTACCGTAAAGCCAGGCATATTATAACTATTTGCTCGAATAGATACATTTTTAACTGCCATCTGTTTTTCTAAAGGAACAGAAATAGCATAGCCGTTATTTTCGCATATAAATAATACAGGTAATTTATGGACGGAAGCGAAATTCATTGCCTCGTGACAATCGCCTGTAGAAGAAGCTCCATCACCAAAATATACTGCTACAACCGAATCAGATTGTTGTTGAACACAAGCTAAAGCGGCACCTACTGCTTGCGGTAACTGCGTGGCAACAACATTAGATAGATTAACTAAACCTAAATCAGGCATAGCGCCCTGTGTAGGAAATTGCCTTGACCCACTCATTGGCTCCCCCGATTTTGCCATATAACCAAGCATTATCTCTCTTGGAGTCACTCCCAATGCAACCATCACCGCAAGATCTCGGTAATAAGTGTAAAAAAGGTCTTTCCCTTTTCGCAAAGCATAAACTGAAGCCACTTGCAAAGCCTCATGTCCTTGCGAAGAAGCTACCAATGCGGCACGCCCTTGCCGGTTTAGCTGCCAGACTCTTTGATCCAATAATCTGCTTTGAACCATAGTTTTGTAGATATCAAGCAATAGATCAGAAGAATTCGATTCTTGGCCGCCACCATTTTCAGTCTTTTGTTTAGACATGAGTTGGATTATACAATGTCGAAATATCATTACCCTAAAGGAGATAAAGGCTTGTCAACTTACATGATAGGAGAAGTTAATGTTAACGAACCAGAAAAATACAAAGAATACCTAACAGAAGTGCCTAAGATATCAGCGAAATTTGGCGCTAAATACTTGGTCAGGGGAGGGGATATCACCATACATGAAGGCAGCTGGAAACCACAACGTGTCATTGTAATTGAATTTCCCAATCGCAAGGCTGCAATGGACTTTTATAATGGATCCGAATATGCACCTTGGAAAAAAATAAGGCATGAATACGCAGATTCAAAGATTATATTTGTGGATGGCGTTTGATATATCAGCCGCTAATATATTTGTCATAAGCTTGACCAAGTCTATTAATACCTTCAGTAATATCCTCAATATCAGAGAGAGCAAAACACAGCCGAATACAATTCGAAAATAGGTTTTGACCAGAAAATGCTACCCCGGGCCTTAAAGTTACGCCTTGATTAAACGCCAACTTTTCTAGGACGTTCGCGTCTATTTCTTCCGGAAACTTAATCCAAAAATAGTATCCTCCTTGCGGCATAAGAAATTCAGCTTCGGGTATGCGGGTTTTCAGCACCGATGACATAATTTCCATTCTGGATTTATAAGTATTCTTCAAGTGATTAACATGCTTAGCTAAAATTCCTTTACGAATAGCGATGTCAACAATAGCACCCGCAAAATTATTATTTCCTCCGCTAAAATTAGAGCCTGAATTAGTAAACTTATCCACTATATCTGGGTTTGCCTGAATCCATCCTAGCTTTATGCCCGGAGCAAGTATCTTTGAAAATGACCCAAGTGAAACTACACATCCTTTTCTCGAATCATCCAATGTAGCCATTGTCGGAGGAGGAGGATCACCGTAATAAAGTAAATGATAAGCTTCATCAGCAGCAATTAAGATGTCATGTTTATCCGCCAAGTCTATGATCTTCTCACGCCTTTCCAGCGACATTACACTTCCCATAGGATTATGAAATGATGGGATAAGATATAAAAGCTTAACATTGCCTTTGTATGAGTCGATTATTTGTTCAAGGTTTTCAATTTTCATTCCTTCAGAATCTGTTGGAACTCCAACTATATTTAATCTGTGATCAATTAAAATCTGTCGGACCAGATAATAACTAGGTTCTTCAACTAATACAGTATTTCCTTCTCCAGTAAATAGCGTACAGGCTAGATCCAGGCCATGAGATGCTCCATATCCAATATACAACTCCTCTGGTTTAATTATTCTGGTATACGATTTATCCTCAGAGAGATATTGACTTAGTGATCCAATCAGGGGCCCGTAGCCTTGGTATCCACTATATTGGAGTGCTGAAATTTCCTTGTTCACAAAGATTGCATCAATAGCAGGCTTGAGTGCATCCAACGGATGTAAATTGTCGGAAGGATGACCCCAGGCAAGATCAATAATCCCGTCACTCCGAGAAAGCATGATTTTGGGGAATAAATCATTCATAAAATAAATCTCTGATCTTCAACAGACTATCTTTAGATAATCGTTATAGAAACTCATAAATGCGCAACGTATTGGCCAACAATATCAATACCTACCATTCCCGAATATGCATCCATTAAACGTTTGGTTACAGGCCCAGGTACATCTTGGTTATCAGGCTTTGAGCCATTAACAGACGCCACTGGACATATACAATAACTTGTAGAAGTCACAAAAATTTCGTCTGCGGTGTAAGCGTCATATAGATCGAGGTTTTTTTCTTTGACGTTTATACCTAATTCATTCGCCAAATCAATTGTGACTTGGCGGCTAATTCCGGCCAAAATATATTGCTCATGAGGAGTAAACATCTCTCCATCCTTAACCAGAAAAAGGTTGGCTCCCATACCCTCACACAAATTACCGTTAATATCCAGCATTAATGCTGAAGCATTAGGGTTCTGGGATTTAACTTCCAGGTCAGCTTGTACGATATTTATATAGTTATGAACTTTAGCTCGAGGGCTTTGAGACACAGGCGGCGTACGTCTTACAGAGGGAGTTACAAGCTGCAAACCATCTTTGTAAAGTGATGCTCGTTGCTTTAAAGGTAATGGAAAGGTTTCGATCACAACCGTCGGATTAGAAAGGCCGCCTAGGTCTTGCCTGACCCCCCTGCTGACTCTTTGAGATACCCAATAATCCTCATTGTCACCTAATAACGGCAAATTCCGCTCCAAAACCTCCATTGTAATGTCACTCATTTCGTCTTGAGTCATCAATGGATCAATTCGCATGTATTTTAACGACTGGAAGAACCGATCCAGATGTTGCTCAAGTCTAAATATCTTTCCCCCGAAAGTTCTTGTTGTGTCAAAAACCGCATCTCCATAGAGAAATCCCACATCATTATAAGAAACTTTAGCTTCTACTTCGGGAACTATTTCGCCATTTACGTAAGCTACTCTATTATTCTTCATAACATTCTTCTCCAGTGACTCAATTTTGCAATTCTTATTAATTTTTAAAAATTCTAATTGCACATATATCTGATTGGTACTTTTTGTTTCAGCATATTAGCATAATTAAGTAGGCCATGATTTTTACGATGCTATGAAAAATTAAACGTTAAATAGTGTGATTATTAAATAAACTGGTTAACATATTGGTATAAAGTTAATCAACTCGGTGTTAAATATGCGTTTAATTTTTATGGGATCTCCAAAATTTGCCTTACCAGTACTAAAAAGTTTAATTGGCAGCCAGCACGATTTAGTAGGCATTTATACCCAGCCTGATAAACCATCGGGGCGGGGAAAGAAAATGCACTCGCCTGCGGTGAAGTTATTTGCAAAAGATATAGGGTTTGATGTTCATCAACCTTCATCTCTAAAAGACCTTAAAATATCTCACGAGATATCTCGGCTTAAACCTGACGTGATTATTGTAGCTGCATATGGAAAACTAATCCCAAAAGAATTACTTTCTATTCCAAAATTTGGATTTTGGAATTTGCATCCTTCCCTTCTGCCTGAATATCGAGGTCCATCTCCCGTAATTTCAGCGATTTTAGATGGCAAAACCTCGACAGGAGTAACTTTGATGCAAATCAATGAAGGCTTAGATACCGGACCTATAATTGACCAAGAACAATTCAAATTTAATATAACAGACTCAGCCGAAGAAGTTACAGAAAAGTTATTCACGATAGGTTCAGAAATGTTGATTAAAAATTTACCCGATTTAATCAGTGGAAATGTGATGCCACAACCACAAACAGAAAATCTAGCCACAATAACAAAATTGGTGAAAAAATCAGATGGCTTAATTAACTGGAATGATACAGCAGAATACATAATTCGTATGGAGCGAGCTTACCGAAACTGGCCTGGTATATATACAAAATGGAAAAATAAAACTATTAAAATACTTGAGGCCAGAACTAACAAATCGGATCAAATATATGAATCGCCCGGTAAAGTTGAAAAGTTTGAAGATAACCTCATTGTTCAAACAGCAAAAGGAGGTGTAATAATCTCCAAACTAAAACTAGAAGGCAAGAAAGAGGTAGCAAGTCTTGATTTCATTTCAGGGTACCCAGATTTCATAAACTCTAAACTGTCATAAAAATGAGTGGTTTTGTCTAATTAACGACTCAAATCAAATTTTAGATTGCCATGCTTGAAACATCCTATTCTATGATCGTTTACCAATCCCACTGATTGTATATATGCATATATGATCGTCGGACCACAAAATTTAAACCCTCTTTGTATCATGTCTCTAGAAATTTCTTCTGCTGGATCAAGCACTGCTGGCACTATGTCATTTTGATGCCAGAAATTTACTTTTTGGGCGTTATCGACAAACTGCCATAAATATTCATCGAACCCTGCATATTCGTCTTCAAGCAATAATATTCTCTGTGCGTTATTTACGATGGAGTTAATCTTGGCTTTGTTTCGGATTAATAACTTATTTTGAAGTAATTCCAAAATTTTATCTTGTGAATAATTAGCAACTCTTTTGATTTCGAAATCATCAAAAGCAAATTTAAATGAATCCCTCTTTTTCCAGACCATCCACCAATTTAAACCGGCTTGCATACCGCTGAGGGATAAAAACTCAAAGAGGCGTCGTACATTTTTTGAAGGTGTTCCCCAATATTTATCATGATATTCTAACTGCATCTGGTCATATGAGTTTTCATCACATCGTTTTAGCTTCTTATCGTCAGAGTAAATATAATCCTGATGATCTGGCATTTAAAGGTATTTTAAAGAGAGCCGTCGATAGAAATGTCTAGAACGGTAGGTTTTTGTGATTGGATTGCTTTCGTTAACTCAGGTCCAATGGCTAACGGATCTGTTATACGCACACCGCGCACACCCATAGCCTCAGCTAAACCGGCCATATCTAATGCTTTAGGAAAGTCCATAGCTAAGTATTTACTCTGGTTTTGAGTGCCACCTAAAACAAGGTCTTTGTATATATCCATGTTAACTTTGAGTACTCGGTAACTTTGATTATTACAAATAATATATATAATCGGAATATCTTCTATTGCGGCAGTATAAAAAGCCTGCACAGTCATCATTGCAGAACCATCTCCAACAATGGCAACAACTGGACGATCAGGATTAGCCAGCTTAGCTCCGATGCCTGCTCCTAATCCCCATCCTATTGCTCCACCTCTCTCACCAAATATTTGTCCGGGCTGATTAAATTCAATATTTTCGAAGACGGCTCCCCGAGTTGTCACCGAATCGTCAACTATAACCGTATTCTCAGGAATGCAATTAGCTATCTCATGCATCATTCTTGAAGCAGACATTGGTATTTGATCCCAGCTTTGCCTGGAACTATTTACCGCAAATTCTCTGTCTGTGGCGATGGTAGAAGATATCTTCTCAATACGGCCTTTAGAATCTTCTTGGTATGATCCAGAAGATTTGTTATTCAATGATTTTAAAAGCGCTGACATTCCAGTTTTTGGATCCGAAATTATACCCACATCAGTGGGTTCACTATTACCTATAACACTTGAATCTGTGTCAATATGAACTAATTTCGTATTTTCAGGTATCGTGTTTCCTCCTTCATCAGCAAAAAAGAAATACCCTGAAAAAACATTACCAACAGCTAAAACTGAGTCATAATCTTTCAACAACTCTTTAGTTTCAGGAAATCCCCACTTCATAAAACCCTTAAATAGTGGATGCTTAGATGGAAAATTCATCTCAGAATAATAAGTGGCATAAACTGGAGCTCCCAGTTTTTCTGCCAACTGCACAGCCTCGTTGGTAGCAATCGATTGAGCTACCCTATCTCCAACTAACATTATTGGGTTTTTGCTTTCCAACAAAATGTTTGATGCAGCTTCTACAGCGTCTTTGTCAGGAGGAAGCCTAAAGTATCCTTCACGATTTGAAACTATCTCAATATCCGCCTCTTCATCAAGCGAATTTGCCGAAAATGCTATAAATGTTGGGCCGGTTGGCGGAGTCCTAGCTTCATTGAAAGCTTTGCGAATTGCACCAGGTATTTGTTCTGGGTGTGTTAATTCAACACTCCATTTAGTAAACAACTTGACCATCTCAGCTAAAGGGGTGCGTCCTTCGACTAGTTTTCGCATATCCTTGTTCCCAGCTGTAAGAACTAATGGGGTGCCTCCAGCTGCTGCATTGTGCAAAAGACTTATTCCGTTAGCTAGCCCAGTCTCGATATGAAGATTGATAAATGCCGGCTTACCAGTTGCACGAGCATAAGTGTCAGCTGCTCCCATCGCAACGCCCTCTTGAGTAGCTAATATATACTTCAAATTCGGATAGTCTTCCAAAGCATCCATTATGGCTCCTTCAGAAGTTCCAGGATTTCCAAATATATATTCAACGCCTTCAGCGGTGAGCATCTCAAGTAATGCTTTTTTACCTGTCATTCTAACCATCGGGCACCTTCCTACAAATACAACTTAGGGTTATTTGAGTTCTATAACCCCGTTTTTAGATTAACTATCTTAATTACAACGTATGTACATGTTTTTGCAATATCACGCTACTTTGGATTCTACCAACACTCCGTCCAGAAAATCCCACCATGCATCCAAAGCCTGCTGCAAAGCTTTTTCAACGGATTCTTCATCCTTTATTTTTGTATAACCCACTATACCTTCACGTTCTTTTTCTGAATGATCTTCATCCAAAACACTATGCACTTCGAAAAACCGTAAAGCTTTTTCAGACTTAATATTAAAATGTTCTTTCAATCCACGTATTTTCTCTACCATGATTTTGGGAACCTGCTCTTCATAAGCATATATGGCTGCCAATCCTTCCTGAAAAGTGCCTCTGTTACAAATTGCATGGTATGTATCTAAAAGTGCTTGGGTATTGGCTGTAGGCTTTGTTGCTTCAGGTTTGTCTCGTTTTAAGCCCAAGGATTCACAAAAATCTAACCACATTGCTCTGTGATTAACCTCTCCATGTTCTTCATCCCACAAATTTTCCAGAATCGACTGCCTGACATCCCTTTCATCACACCGCGAATGAACTGAGCTTAAATAAACTGGGAATGAAGATTCGAAATGGTAATATTGCGCAGCATAAACCTGCAAATCTTGATGAGATAATTTGCCATCTTTCCATGCTTGATAAAAAGGATGATTCAAAAGAGATTTGGCCTCTATACGATCCATGATTCTATTAAGAAAACTGCAACTCATACATAAATCCTAGTTCGAATTTTGTTACAAAGTAAAATGCTTGAACATAATATAATCAAGGCAAACAATCAGCAAGCAAACCAGCGAAATTACTTTTGCTTATTAAATATGATGGGTATATTTCCTTCGGTACTATACTGAACTTCCACTTTCGTGTCATAGACTAAATTGATGTTATCAGCAGTCAAAATAACTTCGGGTAAACCTTCTGCAAAAACAGTGCCGTTTAACAGCATAACCAATTTGTCACACCATTGAGCTGCTAAAGTTAGATCATGCATAGCCATTATTACCGTAGCCTGATTTTCCCGACTTATTTCCTTTATAAGGGACATCAAGATGGATTGATTACGCAAATCTAGGTTTGCAGTCGGTTCATCCAATAATAAAATCTGGGTTTCCTGAGCTAATGCCATAGCAATAAATGCTGATTGGCGCTCACCTCCAGAAAGGTGATCTATTGACCTGTCAATATAATCTGTTAAGCCTGTTCGAGACAAAGCTTTCTCAGCTATAAAAAAATCCTCGGTTTTGCCCCAGTCAATCAAACTCATATGTGGATTGCGGCCCATCATCACTAATTCTCCAACTGTAAATCCTTGGGGCGAATCAGGGTTTTGCGGCACACATGCGAGTAGTTGCGATCTCTCCCATGAACTCAATTGATCTATGTTTTGGCCATTTACAGTAATTATGCCACCCGATAATTTATAGGCTCCCATTATCAAATTAAATAGGGTTGTTTTTCCACATCCGTTTGGACCTACAACAGCAATCACTTCACCCACATTAGCTTCAAAACTTAAATCACTTATAACTTGTTGTTTACCATATGCGAACTCCAATGCATCAACTTTAATCATAACTAATTATCTTGTGACCTCTTGTTTGTTTTTAATATGTATATAAAAAATGGGGCACCAAAAAATGCTGTTATTATTCCAACAGGTAGCTCTGTTGGAATTGCGATAACCCGGGCCCCAAGGTCAGCTAGAATCAGAAAACCAGCGCCTAATATAGCGGACATAGGAACCAAATGCCTATAATCGGACCCCCATATTAATCGCACAACATGGGGGCCAACTAATCCTACAAATCCAATTACGCCACTAAATGCAACAGCTGATGCAGTAACTAGAGACGCCGATAATAAGATAATTGTTTTTGTTCGATTAACATTCACACCCAAAGTTTGCGCATGGAGATCATTTAATTGCAGAATGTTCAATACCCTGGAGTAAAGAATTAGAACTATCATCGGAGGAAAAACATAAGGCAATAAAATGAAAACATCAACCCAACGAGATCCAGAAAAACCACCTAATAACCAACTCATTAACGGCCTCAAATTAGGATCGCTCTTAATCATCAATAAACTTGTGATTGCTCCTGCTAGGGACGACACTGCTACCCCTGCAAGAATCAAAGTTGATATTCCGACCTTACCTTTACGGCGACCTATAAAATAAGCCAAAGTAACAGCAGTTATGGATCCGATGAAAGCGGCAATAGGTAGTAAGCCTCCGCCAAATGCTAGTAAAGGTAATCCTGTTAAGAATACAATTGCCGCTCCCAAACCCGCTCCGCTGGCAGAACCAATTAGATATGGATCTGCTAAAGGATTGCGAAACAAGCCTTGATATGCCGCTCCACTTATCGATAATGCAGCTCCCACTATACCTGCAAGTATTATCCTAGGAAAACGCAGATTAACCAAAATGCTTTCTGAAACCTCTGGCCAATTACTTTTTACTCTTATGCCTATAAGTTTGTTAATTGCAATGGCTAACGTGTCTGTTAACGGTATATTTACTGCACCTAAGCTGGAGGCAACAATACAAATCCCCAATATAACAATCAGACCCAGAACAATTCGACGTACTATTCGAATGTAGTTCATGCGATTTTTATTACTATAACTTAACTTTTGATTAGTACAAGTATCATAAACCATAAAATTTTTAATTAAATTTTTCCGGGTAAATTAATCGAGCTAATTCTTCCACTCCCGTTATGAATCTAGGACCCGCGACACTCAATGGGCTTCCAGTTAACATATAAATCTTGCTTTCTTTGACGGCAGCCACCCTGTTAAAAACGGGGTCATTTTCTATGGTAGAGTAATCTGTTTTTATAATTACATCCGGGTTTCGTTCAATAAGAATCTCAGAGCTTAATTGTTCAAACCCATTAACATCAAAAGCAATGTTCTCAAGCTTTAGCAAAGTCATTGCCTCACCTATTAATGTATCAGGACCTGGCGTCCACAGGTCTCCTTCATCTCTAAAAACTTTGGGTCCATACTCGACATCGGATAATTTATCTCTAATGCTATTAACCCGTTCGGTAAAATCCATCGCTAATGAATCGGCAGCATCTATATTGCCCGTTATTCGACCCCACATCATAAAGTCTTCAGCTGTCGATTCAAGCCCACTATTTCGGTTCGGCACATATAGAACTTTAATTCCTGCCCCTTGCAAGTCATTCAAAAACGTTGGAGAAAACAAAAACACCAAATCCGGTTCTAAAGATAGAATAGTTTCGACATTTATTTCGAACGCACTACCTAACCTTTTTATATCTTTTGCTTCTTCTGGGTATTCGACGAAGTCATGAGTTCCGACTATTCTAGATCCCTCTCCTAAAGCGAATAAGATCTCTACAGCCGCTGAATCATAAGCAACTATGCGTTCGGGGGGAGATTCAACCAAAACCTCATTGCCGAATCCATCTATTATTGTCACTGGTTCAAATTGGACCAATGAAGTTTGACCTGGATCAGAAACATCCTCTAATACAACATCACTGCATCCAATTGAAGCAAATATCAATAAAACAGAAATACAAGAAATTCCAAGAATCTGGAATCGAATTTTTTTCAAGAAATTAAATTTCAACATAACACCTATAACCTTTTACTGCTAACAAAAGAATTTAACCCGAGGATTATGCTCAAACATAAAAACAGACCCTACTGAGAAACGTTAGTAGGGCCTAAAATACATAGTTTGTTTTAGTGCCTGTAACTTTAACCTCGAAGAACAAAAACACTGAATTAAGGTGGTTGATCGGACTCGCCTGAAACTTGCCATGGCCTACCGCTGCGGGACAGTGCCGGATTTTGACCGGCTTCCTTATTTATACCTTTGACCGTCGTAAATACTAAAAGGTCATTTTCACCTTAATTCTTCAATTAAATTGTAATTTTTTAACACGCTATTCGAAAAACATGTTATCTCGATGGTAATACACCCTAAAAGTTGCGTCAATAAGGCAATCTCATCCACATGAAGCCAGAGTAATGTGAAAAACATCTAAATTGTTTGAAAATAATTTGAGAAAAAGGTAAAATTCGTATGAAACATATGGGTTAATTTCTGGAGCACTCTATGACTAATCGCAACACTAACAAAAAAGCTAAATCAAATAGCGACTACACATCTGCGGATATACAAGTCCTTGAGGGGATGGAGGCTGTTAGAAAGCGTCCAGGAATGTATATTGGAAGCACCGACCAAAGAGGTTTGCATCATCTGATTTATGAAATTGTTGACAATGCTGTTGATGAATTTATGGCCAAAAAGCCTAACGGAAAGCCAAACTGCACAACAATAGAAATCCATATAGATGCAGAGGGTAAAGTCAGCGTGATTGATGATGGGAGAGGGATTCCTCCAGATAAACATAAAGTGACAGGACTATCCACGATAGAAACAGTAATGACCACGCTACATGCTGGAGGTAAATTTGACTCAAAAGCATATGCTGTATCCGGAGGACTTCATGGTGTAGGCGCATCTGTTGTGAATGCACTGTCAACAGAACTAACAGTAGAAGTCAAACGTGAGGCAAAGCTGTACAAACAAGCTTTCTCCAAAGGTAAAAGGCTAACTGAACTAGAAGTATCAAATGGATTTGATCAAGATGAACATGGAACCACAATAACCTTTATTCCAGATAGAGACATTTTTGGGACTTCAGCTTTCGAGTTCGACATTCTCGCACAAAGATTCAAAGAGATGGCTTATCTAAATGAAGGATTACATATTATCTTTACTAGTGACTTACACGCAGATTTAATCGATGGTGCAAAAAAAGTAGATTATCAATTTGAAGGCGGCATTGCGCAGTTTGTAGAAGATCTAACTGGCGGTCGCGCCCGGTTACATCCAGAACCAATTAAAGTGTCTAAAAATATTGAAGGCACTATTGTGGAAGCCGCGCTGCAGTATAACGAAAGTTTCACAGAAAACGTATTATCTTTTGCTAACTGTATAAACACTATTGATGGTGGGACCCATTTAACTGGACTGCGGTCTGCTCTTACTAGAATAATGAATGATTATGGCAGAAAGCATAATGTCATCAAGGAAAATGAAGCTAATCTAGCTGGTGAGGATACAAGGGAAGGCCTAGCTGCAGTAATCAGTGTTAAATTACAAGACCCTCAATTTGAAGGACAGACCAAAGGTAAACTTGGGAATCCAGAAATACGTGCCCAGGTCGAAAGCGCTTTAGCAGAAGAGGTTTCAATATGGCTAGGAGAAAATCCTAAAGAAGCTCGTCGAATTATCGAAAAATCTATTACCTCTCAACGAGCTCGTGAAGCAGCACGGAAGGCTCGCGATTTAATTATTCGTAAAAACGCAATGGACGGAGGAGCATTACCTGGTAAATTAGCAGATTGCTCAGATAAAAATCCTGAAAATTGTGAGCTTTATATAGTAGAGGGGGATTCTGCTGGTGGAACTGCAAAAATGGGAAGAGATCGAAATACTCAGGCAATTTTACCTCTCAAGGGTAAAATCCTAAATGTTGAAAAAGCACGGGCTGACAAAATGCTTGCTCATGAAGAAATAAGGCACATCATAATTGCCGTAGGTGCAGGCATGGATGAGGAATTTGATCTGTCTAAGTTAAGGTACCATCGAATCATCATTATGACAGATGCTGATGTTGATGGCTCCCATATACGAACACTTCTACTAACTTTCTTTTTTAGACATATGCCACAGTTAATAGAAAATGGACATCTATATATTGCTCAACCCCCTCTATACAAAATTGGAACTGGTAAATCAGCAGTTTTTGCGTACAGTGAAGGTGAAAGAGAGGGCATAATGCTGCAATTAAAAGCAAAACGTAACTTACATCTTCAAAGATATAAGGGCTTGGGAGAGATGAATGCTGAGCAGCTCTGGGAAACAACAATGAATCCGGACGCCAGAACTTTACTGCAAGTATCAGTAGAGGATGCCTTTGAGGCAGATCGCGTGTTTACTCTGCTGATGGGAGATATGGTAGCTCCTAGGCGCGAATTTATTGAAACTAACGCCCTAGATGTAAAAAATCTAGACGTCTAGCATGGTATGAATTCAAGGATAGTAATTAAAAATACAGGCTCAAATGTTGAGATTTTAACTTTTAATTAGTAATTGAACGTATTTAACGTTAATAGCAACTTCCGCAAAGGATTGATTTGTGGGCAAAGCTAAAGGTAGTCTGACATAATACTTCTATCTGGAATGCTAACTTGAACTCCGAAACTCTATATAATAAATTTTTATCGGATTATCCGTTTCTGACAGCTATTGGAAACACTCCAACGGTGCCATTAAAACTACCTAGTTTTAGAGGTACTTCTGATATTTATGTCAAATTAGAAAATGTAAACCCAGGAGGTTCAATAAAAGATCGTCCTGTTCTAAGAATGATAGCTACTGCAATTATTGATGGAAAATTAAATCACTCAAAAACCATTTTAGATTCGACATCAGGAAATGCAGGAATTGCCTATGCAATGATTGGAGCGGCTACCGGACATAAAGTTGAATTGGTAATGCCCGGTAATGCCAGTGAGGAAAGAAAGAAACGTGTATCCGCTCATGGGGCAAAAATAATTGAAACTGACCCTTTGTTAGGTTATGACGAAGCAATGAGAGAAGCTAAAAGAAAATATAAAGCTGATCCAGATAAATATTTCTTTTGCAATCAGTACGCAAACGATAATAACTGGCGTGCCCATTATGAAACAACTGGATCCGAAATCCTCAATCAAGTACCGAAAATTACGCATTTTGTTGCAGGGGTTGGTACGGGCGGCACTATCACTGGAGTTGGGAGAAGACTCAAGAAACACAACAAAGATATAAAAGTAATATGCATAGAACCAGAAGATTGGAGGGGAATTGAAGGTTTAAAACCTCTTGATGAGGATAATATAGTTCCTGAAATCTTAGATGAAAGTGTAATAGATGAAAAAATGCCAATTAATCTTGATGTAGCAATCGATATGGCTCATGACGTGGCCACACAGGGTATTTTTGTAGGCCAGTCATCGGGAGCTTATTTAGTTGCGGCTAATGAAATCGCCAAAAGAGAAGATCAAGCGGTCATTGTCACTATATTCAACGACCTAGGGGAACGATATTTCAGCACTGGAATGTGGAATAGATAATACGACAGATAAATGGCCGATAATACAGATTCAGAAAACCTAAATCGTTTAAGAATTGAAGAGCTGCGTTCACAATTAAGTAAACACAACATTCTTTATTATCAGGAAAATTCCCCCGAGGCTTTGGACTCTGAATATGACGCCATGATGCGTGAGCTTAGAGACCTAGAGACCCAGTACCCGCAATATTCCGATCCTGCATCACCCACTCAACTAGTTGGAGCTCCTCCATCTAAGAAATTTACGTCAGTAACGCATAAATTACCTATGCTGAGCTTGGCAAATGCTTTTAATAAAGATGAGTTCCTATCTTGGAATGAAAGAATTTCTAAACTACTTACTACCAACATCGATTTTGTTTGTGAGCTCAAATATGACGGCTTGGCAATATCAGCAATTTATGAAAATGGTAATTTAATCCAAGGAGCAACAAGAGGGGATGGGAACAAGGGAGAAGACGTTACTGATAATCTGAAAACAATCAAACATCTGCCTAAAACTTTGACTGGAGCTTACCCGTCAGTTCTCGAAGTCAGAGGAGAGGTGGTGTTTCCAATATCGGACTTTAGAGAATTTAACACAGCGCGATCAGTGGATGGACTACCCGAATATACGAATCCAAGAAACGCTGCAGCGGGAGCATTAAGGCAGCTTGATCCTGATGAAACCGCAAAAAGACCTTTAGATATATTTATATACGGATTAGGATACACAAATAGTACCTTGCCTTACACCACTCAACTTGAATCTTTAGAATATCTGGCCCAATTAGGATTCAATATAAATGAACACAATATGCTCGCAAACTCGGTAGATCAGGTTATTAAATACTACTCAAGTTGTTTGGAAATCCAAGGAGGCTTGAATTATGCATGTGATGGTGTCGTAGTTAAAGTTAATCGATTGGATTTTCAAAGACACCTTGGCACTGTAGGAAGAGAACCAAAGTGGGCTATCGCTTTTAAATTTCCTTCCGAACAAAAAGAAACTACACTTTTAGATATTAAGTTTAATGTTGGTAGAACAGGGAGCATTAATCCTTACGCAATATTCGATCCAGTTATAATTGGAGGGGCTAATATTAGGCAGGCAACCTTACATAATGAAGACTATATTAGATCAAAAGATTTGCGTATTGGTGACACAGTAATTGTTGAAAGAGCAGGGGAAGTAATTCCACAAGTGGTCCAGTCAATAACAAAAAAACGGGACGGGACCGAAACTCAGTTAATAATGCCAACGACCTGCCCAGTATGCAATCATATGATCTTTTCACATGAAGATGAAGCAATGTCATACTGTGTCAATAGTAGGTGTACCGCACAATTAAGCAAAATGGTTGAACATTTTGTTTCTAAGGGCGCTATGGATATTCAAGGTTTAGGACCAAAACAAATACAAGTATTAATGGCAGAAAACCTGATTGAAGACGCTTCAGATCTCTACGATTTAAAAAATCACCAGGATCGAGCAATGACAATTGAACGAATTGGTGAAACTTCACTGGATAATCTACTAACTGCAATCAACGAAAGCTTGCAACAGCCTTTGGCAAGAGTTTTGACTGCTCTCGGGATTAAGCATGTTGGTCCCGAGGTTGCTGAATTATTATCTAACAGATTTCAAACTATAGATAAAATAATACAAGCCTCAGAAACGGAAATTATAAGTATATCTGGAATAGGCCCCAGAATATCTTCATCTATATCAAGTTATTTTTCGAACCCATCTAACATAAAACTAATTAACAAACTTAGAAGTGCCGGGCTAACTCTGGAAACTGACAACGTAGATCAAATCGACAAACAGGTTCTAGTAAATAAAACTTTTGTGGTGACAGGCCGGATGGAGAATTTCAGCCGGACTGAAATTCAAAATAAAATTAAGGCGCTTGGCGGTAAAGTGACTAGTAATGTATCGAAAAAAACTGACTTTGTCGTTGTTGGCTCAGATCCCGGATCAAAACTAGATCAAGCAAATTTATTAGAGATAAACATACTGGATGAGACTCAGTTTGGAGATTTACTTCAATCCCTATTGTTAAATTACGATCAACTGCAATAAAGAGACTTGGAGGTTAGGAAATATATTTAAGCCGTCTCAAAATATCTAATTTTCGTAATCTTCAAGATGTCGAACTATTGTTAGAACCCGGTGTGACGATAATTCATGGGAATAACGGCAATGGAAAAAGCAATTTACTTGAAGCCATCTACATATTGTCAGTTGGTAAATCACAAAGAGCCATTAACGACAAGGATTTACTTATATTTAACCCCAAGACCCTCAATGCTGCAAATGAGGCTTTAGGAATTCATACAAAAGTTTCTGCTAATGTCGAAGGATCGCATGAATCTACAAAACTTCAGTATGACCTATTTGAAATAGATTCTAAAAAACAGGAAGAGACACCTCAACAATCAAATAGTACAAATCATATAAAGAAAAAATCTCTGAAAAAGCTAGTTCGTGTTAACGGTATTCAGAGAAAAATATCTGAATTTGTAGGAGAGATGAACGCAGTTTTATTTACAGTACAAGACCTCGAACTAATTTATGGATCTCCAAAAATTAGAAGGCGGTATCTAGATGTTTTGATTTCCCAACATAATCGAGAATATCTAATGGCATTACAGAGATATCAAAAAACAGTGTTGCAAAGGAATCATTTACTAAGATCCATTAAAACGGGTATCTCCCGAGTAGGTGAATTAAATCCTTGGGATCACAACTTAGTCATTGATGGTGGATATATTATCTTTACAAGATCCAAATTGATTCAGCAGCTATCTAAATTAAGCTTAAGCCAGCATCATTTGTTGTCGCCTTTAAAAGAAAACTTAAATTTAGTTTATATGTCAGATATTGAAGAACAGCCGTCAGAATCTGATCAATCCAATATTTCAAGGATATTAAAACAAAAATTGTCAGCGAGAATCAGTACAGATGTAAACAAAGGTTTTACCTCTGTGGGTCCACATAGAGATGATTTTAAGATAACTATCGATAAAATGGACTGTTCCCGGTTTGCTTCAAGAGGTCAGGGAAGAGTAGCCACTTTGTCATTAAAATTAGCTGAAGCACAATATTTATCGGATACCCGTGGAGAAAATCCACTAATTCTGCTTGATGACGTGTTTTCAGAATTAGACTCGATTCGAAGAGATAAGGTTTGGAAGGTAGTTTCTGATTATCAGCAATCTCTAATTACCACATCTAATATGAAGGACATTCCAAACAACGGTACACTCAGCATGAAAATATGCAGGATTGTTGACGGCAGCATTGATGAAGTCGATTAAATAAATCATCAAAGACTATCTAGCGATTATCGCGCTGTGATGCCACCATCAATTACAAATTCAGAACCTGTCATATAACTAGATTCATCAGATGCAAGGTATAGGATTCCGTACTTAATATCATCTACTGTACCTAGTCTGCCCACGGGAGTCTGATTAATTAAGTCACTGCGCACTTGTGGGTCAGATAAAAGCGAAGCCGCCTGAGGAGTTTCTATGAACCCCGGATGAACCGAATTTACTCTTATATTATCTTGTGAATATTGGACTGCTGCAGCTTTGGTAAAAATACGAACAGCTCCTTTGGAAGCAGTGTATGATGCGCCTCTTGTCGTACCTACTAGACCATAAACAGATGAGATGTTAATGATGGAACCTCCGCCAGTCTGCTTCATAAATCGAGCAGCATATTTTGTACCTAAAAAAACGCCTGTGGCATTTATGGCAATGGTTTTGTCCCAATCATTAACTGGATAGTCTTCGACTTTCAAATGCACAGGAGCCCCTCCAATGCCGGCATTATTAACTAATACATCAATATGTCCATGTTCTTGAGATATTCTGCTTAAAATGCTGTCCCATTGTTGCTCATCTCTAACATCTAGGTGACAATATTTAGCTTTCGCACCTGATTGAACTATTTCTTCGGTCAGGCCTTCTCCCATATCGTCTTGAATATCACATAAATACACGAGTGCATCTTCGTCTGCAAAAAGTTGAGCGGTAGCTGCACCAATACCACTTGATGCGCCAGTAATAATTGTTACTTTGTTTTGTAATCTTTTCATTAGGATGAGTGTAAGTTTCTAATGTTTTTATGTCAATTTCATTAGTAAAAAGTCGACTTTTATTACAGAATAAACCATCAATATTAGAAATTTTGTAAAAATACCAGGTTTTGGACCTGGTAAGGCTCTAGATTTTTTTACATATTTACGTAGATCAGTCTACACAGTCGTTAAAACGCTAAAACTTTGTGCTTTTTACATGCAAATCACCTATTTCCACTGCAAAATTAAGCAGATTCTTTTGGGAGATTCGTGGAGTTTATGCTAAAATAACCCCGTGCGCGCCTATGCGTAGGCGCTCTCATATGATACCGTTTCGTGATCGACATGGCGTCATATTGGTATGTCGAAACAGGGGGTTTTTAGCAATATGTCCATAAACAGAACTGCGACCAAGGTCGCGGTTTTCCTAGCCCTAGTAATGAGCTTGGTCTTTACGACCAGCATAGCTGTTGCTCAAGAGGCATCTAGTGTGCCTTCCAGGACTGCTGTAATTTCAGACACTAATTTGCCTGGAGATACACTGACCATAACAATGGAGCAAGTAGCTGCACAAGAGGCTGGAAAACAATTAGAAGGCTGGCTTATCAGTGATGATGGTTCTACATTATTAAATGTTGGTGTTTTAAGCATAGAGGGTGGTGAAATTAACCACACATATGTTTCTAAGACCGGTGAGAATCTTATAGCCGGATACAATAAATTCGTCATAACCGTTGAGCCATCTGGCATTCCAGATGCAGAAAGCTCAGGGGTATATGCTTACAGTCACCGAGTTCCCCTAGACGTGATTAATCATGTTCGTCATTTACTTGTTGAATGGCCTAGTGGCTCTGAGACTGGGGTGATAACAGACTTACAAAGTTCTATATCCTCAGCGTTAGCTCACGTGAACAAAGCGATGGACGCAAGCACTTTAGATGACGTAATAAGTAATGCTAATAGTGCCAAAGATGCAATTAGCTCTGTCGTAACAAATTCTGCTAGCCTGGAGCATGCAGCCTTTGCTGCTGCAGAGGCACCAAGCGATGCTACAGTAGCGGAAAACGCTGCCAACGTAGCAGCAGTACAAGCTAACATTAATGCATGGGCGGCTGCAGCTTCAGATCAAATTGACGTTGCTACAAGTAAAACAACCGCACAATCTGCCAAAATCCAGCTAACGTCTGTTAAGGGTTATTTGGAAAGTGCTCAAAGCGGAGTTGATGCAAATGCTGATGGAACGATTACAGCAAGTGCTGATGAAGGTGGAGCTGACCAGGCCTATACTGCAGCTCAAGCAATTGCAACATACACTTTAACTGAAGGTGAACTTTCCGCTGCCGGCGGCGATCTAGGTTTAGGTCTTCCAGCTACAGGTGATGCTTATCTATCATACCTATTCAGTTCTCACTCTATGAGCCTAGGTTTGATATTGGCATCCTTAATGGTAATTGGCGGAGGAATGTTAGTTATTAGGACTCGGAGAATCGCTTCTACTGAATAATTAAGTAATTTAACTTTAGTAGAAATAGTTACATTGAGTATTTATGAAGACCCCGCCACTCGGCGGGGTCTTCTATTTTATTTAGGTATGTTCAATTTGAATAATTTAATTGCTAGAATATGCGATATTTGTGGATCTGAACTATTAGGCATCCACTGTAAATTAAGATGCTTAAATTGCGGATATGTCCGTGACTGTTCAGACCCTTAATGGAATACTTTCTCTAACTTAATTATAAAATCGTATGGTGATTTAAAAAATGAAATATATATCTATAACCGCTTTGATGATAATTGCACTAACTATTGGCTTAGGTTGCACAGAATCAGAGGTAGTACCCGTTGAAAAAGAGCCTGAAGCAGTCAAATTAACTGTATCTGATGTAATTAGCAAATCAGGTGAATACATGACGACTTTAAAGTCTTTTCAGTTTAAAATGACTCACGAAGTAGGTGCAACAGAATTTCTACCGGGACTGAATGTAGAAGAAGTTTCAGGGGACGTTCAACCGCCTGAATTACTTGCAGCAGAATTTGTTGGAATGTTTGGTGCTTTCCCAATACGTTCAATGTTAGTTGCAGTTGGAAAAGATAATTATCTTACGAACCCTCTAACAGGTGTCTGGGAACAAATTGAGCCGACCGTTAATTTAGGGGGGTTTTTCAATACCAGCGAAGGAATGGCTTCTTTACTAGAAAAAATGACCAATGTAGATTTCCTATCGGATCCTGGTCTGGACTCATCTAATTATGAGATAAAGGGTGACCTATCAACTGTTCATTTAGGTTCTTTACTAGGCGAAACCCTAGAAAATGGGAGCGTTGTCGTCGAAGCCAGTATCAATAAAAATGATTTTGCATTAAATAAAATAAAATTTATCGGTCAAGCGAAAGTGTCGGATATCGATGGTACTATCAGGCTAGTAACAATGGATAAATTCAATGTGCCAGTTGAAATAGAAGTTCCAGCAATGACTGAAACAGAATAAACCTAACATTTTGATCGAACCGAAAACTACTAATAACAAAGGCGAGCAGGATTCTCAGCGGATATCACCTTATCTGGCATTAATACCGATCGCATTTGGAGTTTTTGTGGCAGCAGACGATCAAACTGTCATGGTAACAGTATTAACTGAAATCATGATTGATTTTCGTGTTCCAATAACTCAATTAGACACAGCGTCATGGACCATCACTGCATATCTTCTTGGATATGTTGCTGCAATGCCATTAATCGGCAGAATGTCTGATGCATTAGGGCATCGACGTGTATTTGCTGGAGCCATGGTTATTTTTATGATTTTCTCAGTTTTTGCCGCTTTAGCTAGAAGTATGGAATGGTTAATAGCTATTAGAGTTTTTCAAGCTATGGCTGCAGGAGCGATGCTACCTGTAGCAATCGCGATAGTAGGAGACCTGTTCCCTGCCGGAAAAAGAGGGCTTGCTTTAGGTCTTATTATAGGAGCTGCTGAAGCAGGTGGTGTAATTGGGCCCTTATGGGGAGGATTGGTAGCCAAATATCTAACCTGGCCGTGGGTTTTTTGGATGAACATTCCTTTAGGATTTATGACCCTGATTCCCTTATTCATACTTTTAAAACCTAGTATTAGGTTTAAATCTAAAGTGGATTATTTAGGTGGCTTTTTAATAGCACTTTCTTTAGCTGCTTTGACTCTGGCTCTATCTTGGATAGATCGTCCAGGCTTAATGCTCATCCTGTTCTTTGTCCTCGCTGCAGTTTTTTTAATTGCCTTCATTCTGCGACAAAAAACAGCAGAAGAACCTCTATTACCTAACTCAATGTTTGCAAGTCCCACAATCGTAGCAGCTAATCTCTCTCATTTGCTGGTCGGATGTGGTCTCATAGTAGGAATGGTTACAATACCATTTATGACAACAACAGTTATGGAAAAGGAACCGTTAGAGGGCGGATTAAGATTGATGCGAATGACTATAGCAATGCCAGTAGGAGCAATAGTTGGCGGAATCGCATGTCAGAAAATGGATTTCAGAATACCTTCATTGATCGGATTAGCTTTAACAATTTGGGGGTTTTATGAGATGTCCGGATGGTCACTCTCTATATCAGATCCTACTATGTCTATACCTTTAGTAGTCACTGGTTTTGGTTTCGGTATTCTAATATCACCTATTGCATTGGCTGGTACTGAACCTGTAGGCCATGGGGATAGAGGTGCTGCCGCAGGTGTTATAACTGCCATGAGGCTTGTTGGTATGACTTTGGGACTTGCTGCGATCACTGCCTGGGGTTCACAAAGATTTTTTACACTGGTATCCGGATTGTCTTTACCGATACCAACTGAGGGGGAATCGTCTGAAGTAACCCTAGCAAATATCGAAGCATATTCCGGAGAAGTTATAGACATTGGGATGAATTTATTCACCGAATTTTTCATTATAGCTGTTGTAGCTTCTGCGATAGCTTTATTACCCACAATGTTTATGGCATGGAACCACAAAAAACATTTAGATGCAGAAAAAGCGCCTGATACAGAAGGGTCTTAGTTTTTATAAATTCACTATCTAAATTACAAATCTAGACTTTGGAATGTATTGGAGTGGCTATAGATGTTCCATCAGGTAATTCTTCGATTTTAAAGTCCCCGAACAATAGGGGTGCTTCCTCTATTAATAAACTTAATATTTGTATAGCCATTCGTCTTATTTCCCAATCGGCAAAAGGGGTGGATCGCATCTCGATAAAATGCCTCCACGCTCTTACATTTGCAGTAACAAATAATTTGGTCTCTGTGGCGTTAGGTAAGACTGATCTTGCAGCTTGACGTATCGCTTTACGCCTATCAGTTTTCTTCTCAAATAAACTTTCATCCAATGACTCCTCAAGTGAATCAACAAGTTCTTCATAACTAGTAGCTGCATTTTCCATAGCTATTTTAAATAAATCGTTAACTTTTTCGTTACTAAAACTTTCATTTACTAGAGCTGGAGGAATAACGAAAGAGGCGCCAGATTCATCTACATACCTTTGGGACCGTTGACTATATGCAAAACCTGCTCTGTGTCTAATTAACTCATGAGTTAGGCTACGAGAGATTCCTGTAATAACAAATCCAAAGTTAACATGTTCTAAAACGCTACCATCTTTGCGGTACAAAAGATTGTTTATGAAGTCAGCTATATCTTTTCTGCCACGTCCATAACTCATGTAGCACATTCGCGCTGAAATCTCCACAACTGCAGCAGATTCATCTTTTCCGGCCCTAATGCTATCTGGTATTGGCGGTACGCCTTGATCAGCTAAAAACTCAGCAACTTGATTCCAATCAACAGACGTGCGAGTAGTAAGATATATTTTAGGCTCATTTAACATGTCTAATTTTTTTTTATTCATGTTCTATATTAATAATTGGTATGGATTTTCTAATATTGTTTTAACATCATTGATAAACAATGCACCTTCAGCACCATCAAGTATACGATGATCTCCCGATATTGTTGCAGTCATTATATCTGCTATGACAACGCTTCCATCGACTACAATCGGCCTTTTAATAGCACTACCTACAGCCAACATCGCTGATTGAGGCGGGTAAATTATGCCAACAAAAGACTTAACATTATACATTCCTAGATTGCTTAGAGAGAAAGTGCCTCTTGCATATTCATCTGTAGTTATCGTTCCTTCATTTGATCGAAGAGCCAAGTCTTTACTAGCAACAGAAATTTCTTTTAATGATTTATTTTGAATATCCATAATGGCTGGAACCATTAAACCGGCTTCCTGAGAAATAGCAATTCCAATATTAATTTTTGAATGCGTGACTATTCCTTTATCTGAAAATGACGAGTTAAATTTTGGATATTTCTTTAGAGGGTTTACGCATGCCTTTAATATTAAATCGTTGATTGAAACATCAATTCCATCATATTCCTCACTTTTATTGATCTGCTTTCGCATCTCTATCGCCTTAGTCATGTCTATGTCAACAGATATGTAAAAATGAGGTATCTCAGTCTTACTTTTAACGGTGACCCTAGCGATCTGCTGGCGCATTTTTGTTAGGTCAGAACTTTCTTCATCAATTAATTCACTCGATTGAATTGGCTCTATCTGCTTTTCACTTTTTGAATCTACAAATTGAACCTCTGAATCAGAAAGTGTATATGACTCAACATCTTCACGAGTTATTCGTCCAGCGGGCCCAGTTCCAACTATTTTACTCAAGTCGTAACCATTTTCTTTGGCTAATTTCCTAGCCACCGGGGATGCTTTAACCAATACTTTACCTACATTGCTATTTAAATCCTGATTATTTTCAGTCGATCCATTATCTGCGTCGATTGTGTCTATATGTGTTAAATTAGCTTCCTCAGTAGCTATCTCGGAAGGTGTCTCGGACTCTTCGTTAAAAAGCTCGGAATCTACAGGAACGATTTCACTTTCAGAGCCCACAGAAGCTATCACTTCACCTACTGGTACTGTGACTCCCTCTTGAACGAATATCTGAGTAATAAAACCTTCCAGATAAGATTGAAATTCGACAACAGCTTTATCTGTTTCAATCTCAGCAACAACTTCATTTTTTTCAACGTGACTTCCGGTTTTAACAAGCCATCTGACTATAGTTCCTTCTTTCATGTCATACCCCATTTGAGGCATTTTTAATTCATCAGACATAAGAATACACTCCACTTAACATTTGTCATCAAATCTCCATCATTTCTTTGATCGTAATCGTTACCTTACTTGCATCTGGGATTG
>TARA_B100000686_G_scaffold40992_1_pt1 | contig 71837 bp, 65 predicted proteins | sample TARA_B100000686 | Tara Oceans TARA_B100000686 (sample SAMEA2622733) | marine metagenome | biome: marine biome (ENVO:00000447); feature: marine epipelagic mixed layer (ENVO:xxxxxxxxx); material: "saline water (ENVO:00002010), including plankton (ENVO:xxxxxxxx)" | depth 150 m
GAAGATGTTCTTCAGAAAGATTGTAATCAGCACGTTTTGGGCTAATAGATAAAATGAAATTTAAACTATAATAATCATAGTTACTGCTCCATCGCAAATAATTATAACTACGATTTTCTTCCAAATCAAATTGCAAAATAAACATGAGTTGATGTACCATGCCAAGGGGCAAGCTGGCCATGAGTGCCGTGTAAGATTGTGATAATTCACCCGAGTCAATTTTATTGGAAATGGACATATATTCCGCCATTACTAAAACGCCAGTGGCAATCGGCAGAGTGTAATCTGCTCCGACTGTAGCCATTATTATTTCAGATCTATCGGTACTGACTAAAACACTCTCATTCCAAAATCCAATGAATCCATCATAGCGATAATCAATAGCAAAACGGCTGTGAGCACCAAAAATTGGAATACCAATTTGGCCAATTGGCTGCAGGGAATTTGAAGGGTCTTGGTGATAGGTCAATCCCCATTCTCCTAATGAGTTGGAAAGCTCCACTCGACTTCCATAAGAAAGAGTATCCTTATCATTGTTGATTGCCCATGACCACAATGATAAAGAATTAGAAGGAAACCATCGTAGCCTGAATGCTTCCACGCCATCCGTCTGTCCAGTGGGGTCCTTTAGATCAATCGTATCAAACCAGGAAAGGGAACGTAAAACAAAAGAAGGACCGAATACAATTTTTTGCAAGCCGATGCGTGCTTCCAATTTTTCGCTGGAATATCTTACCCAATAACGGTGATGAGATTCATTTTTATTGAATAAAGAATCACCCGAATAAAATCTGTCTAATTGATAGGCCCATTCCGTATCCACCAATTGGTTATTAGATAATTCTTTAAACAGTGAAAGTGTAGGAATGTATCCCATGGTGGATTCTATGGATGATCGGCTATTTGGCACATCGTTACTGGTTAGAGTACTGGTCCAGAATAATCCTTTAAACGAAAAAGGATTTTCAAAGGCGTTTATGGATTGTATCAAAATAATTAAATAAAAAATTATATTACAGAAAGCTTTATTCATTACATGCTGATTGTTTTTATCTCAACAATTTTCATGAAGCCATTGATTGTATAGTCGTAGTAATTCTTTTGTTATTGATCCTACTTCTCCAGTTCCGATCTCCACGGAATCTACCTTTGTGATGGGTATAACTCCTGAACCACTGTTGGTGATGAACAATTCATCAATGTCTGAAAAATTAGATTGATATAACAGACCAAATGAAATAGGGAAAGGCGATCTTAAGATGAGGGTTTGACGTGTAATACCAGGAAGAACATTATTTTCTCGTGTTATAATATTGTCATCTTTTATCCAAAACACATTACTTCGGCTACCTTCAAGGACAACGCCATCTCCATCGAGCAAAATGGATTCAAAACAACCCATATCATTTGCTTTTTTCCATGCTTTAAGACATACTTTGTAGTTGGTTGTTTTTACATCAGGCGTTTCCCGGTTTGCACTTACTGTAAGAGCTGAAACACCTTCGTAGATTTTGGGATCAAGGTTTAATTTTGATGTATAAATAATTAGGTTTTCTGGTACAGCTATAATTCGGACTCTTTGATCTGTTTTCCTGTTATTTGAAATCACATCTTGGACCATAATCAAGATTTGAGAACGAGAATAATGAATTTTTAAACCAATGTTTTTTGCTGATTTAAAAAGTCTATCTAGATGAGGTATAAGAAAAACAGGTTTTGATTTTAAAGTACGAAACGTTTCGTACAATCCCATTTTAAAAGCAAATGAATCTGTTCCCATCTGAAGTTTTTCTTCTTCAATGTTCTCCCATTTATTGTTTATCAAGGCTTTTATCATGGCTGTAAAGAAGCTGCTTTCGCTAAAGTTTCATTGTACTCATCATTGTTATTTGAATTGATTGTGATACCACCTCCAACACCTAATGTAAGCTCTGCACCTTTTTGAAGGATTGTACGGATTGCAATATTGAAATTAAGGTTTCCATTAGGCATGATATAACCAATGGTTCCAGTATATATACGTCTTGCATTTGGTTCAACGTTATAGATAATCTCACAAGCACGTTTTTTTGGACAGCCAGATATAGATCCTCCTGGAAGCATCGATACCAATATTTCAATGGGATGGATGTCATTTTTTATTTTTCCTTTAATCAGACCATATGTGTGAAAAACTTTTTCCAGTTTTTGGATTGATTTTATTTTGAGCACTTCTACAGATCCAGTCCTACATATTTTCCCCAAATCATTTCTAAGCAAATCGATAATCATATAAAGTTCTGCTTGTTCTTTTTTACTTTTCAGTAATTGTTTTAAGTTATTTTTATCATCAATCTCATTATTGCCTCTTTGTATAGTTCCTTTAATAGGTCTAGTTATAATAGTCTTATCTTGAATATTAATAAATTGTTCTGGTGAAAGAGAATGAATAGCCCAGCCATCTCCTTCCATGAATGCAGAATATCCTACCTTGTTTTTTGCCCTAAGTGTTTGAAAAAAATTCTCTGGTGAAGTTTTCGTTTTTGATTTAAGAAGATGTGTATAATTGAGTTGATAGAAGTCACCTTCTCGAATATAATCTTTTATTTTATAGTAATTATCATCATACTCTTGCCTAGAAATAATCGGTTGGAATGGAGTCCAGATTGAACCAGATAAATAAACTGATTCTTTATATTTTTCAAACTTGTTAAAGGCATAAAAATGAGCAGCAGGGAATCCGTTTAAAGCGCGAGTACTGAGACCAAGTTGTTTAACACCATATTCATACGAAATGAATCCCGCAACCAATTTTCCTTGATGCTTTTCAGCAAACTCTATCAATAAATATGAAGGATCCTCAATAGTTAAAGAAATCTGATCTATTGGGTTAATTGCAGATATATTTTCCCATCCAGATTGATTATTTCCTAAAAATAGTATTTTATTTCCCATTTATTATTCACTAGAGTGGATTATAATGTGGGAATCTTGTAAAATAATATTTTTCTAACGCAATATAATAATTTAAACATTTAAAAAATTTTCCAAAATTTTAGAACCTACTGGTGTCAAAAATGATTCAGGATGGAATTGCACTCCAAATAGAGGCAAAGATTTATGTTGTATTCCCATAATTTCTTCATCATTAGACCAAGCAGTTTTGTTAAACTTTTCAGGCACTGATTCTAACGCTAGGGAATGATAGCGTGCCGCTTGAAAAGGTGAAGGTAAATTTGAAAACAATCCAGTCTTTTTATGGTGAATCATAGATGTTTGCCCATGAAGAATTTCATTGGATTGACATATGTTCACACCATAAACAGAGCCTATAGATTGATGTCCAAGACATACCCCTAAGATTGGAGTTTCCCCTTTTGCTTTTTCTATAACTTTGATTGAAATACCTGAATTTTCAGGTTTTCCTGGACCTGGAGAAATAATAATTTTATCAGGATTTATATCATCCAAATTTATTTTATCATCATTTTTTCTAACCATAGTGGAGAAGCCCAAAGATTCAACTGCCTGCACTAGGTTATAGGTAAATGAATCGTAATTATCAATAAACAAAATCATTTTAATAATATTTAATGAAAACTAATAGTAAATGAAATGTATTATTATAATTCATCTATTGGGATTGGGGAGCTATTCTTCCGTAAAATAACAGACTTCATTTCTAGATAATTTAAAACAAAACAAGTTAATCTTTCGTGCATGAATCTAAATTGAAAAAAATTTATAATCCTTTAAAAATAGAGGAGCGATGGTATCAACACTGGATAGACAATAATTATTTTCATGCAGATCCAGAATCAAAAAAAGAGTCTTATACAATTGTCATTCCTCCACCTAATGTTACTGGAATGCTAACTATGGGTCACGTATTAAATAATACTATACAGGATATATTAATACGTAAAGCCAGAATGGAAGATAAAGAAGCTTGCTGGATACCTGGAACTGATCATGCATCTATTGCCACAGAATCTAAAGTAGTTAAAATGCTTGAAGAAAAAGGAATAAATAAAAATGATCTTTCCCGAGAAGAATTTTTAAAATATGCGTGGAAGTGGAAAGAAAAATATGGTGGAATAATTATTCAACAGCTAAAGAAATTGGGGTGCTCATGTGATTGGGAAAGAGAAAGGTTTACAATGGATGATGGATATTCAAGAGCAGTATTGACAGCTTTCGTTAAACTGTATGAAAAAGGTTTGATCTATAAAGGACATCGTCTTGTAAACTGGTGCCCTATTTCAAAATCAGCCATCAGTGATGAGGAAGTTGTTTATAAGGAAGTGGATGGTAAGCTCTGGTATTTTCGTTATCCACTCACGAAAAAGGATGGCTACTTAGTAGTTGCTACAACTCGTCCAGAAACAATGTTAGGGGACGCAGCTGTAGCAGTTCATCCAAAAGATAAACGCTACATCCATTTTATTGGAAAAACAGTAACACTCCCATTGGTGGGTAGAGAAATTCCTATTATAGCAGATGATTACATTGATCCAGAATTTGGTACAGGTTGTGTAAAAATAACTCCTGCTCATGATCCCAATGATTTTGAAATGGGAGAAAGGCATGATTTAACTTTTATCAATATAATGAATGATGATGCTTCTATGAACAATAATGTTCCAAATAAATACGTGGGTTTAAAAAGAGAAGAAGCTCGTAAAAAAGTAGTTATGGACATGAAATCGATAGGGCTTTTAGATAATGTAGTTGCTTATACTCATAAAGTAGGTTATTCAGAGAGGGGATACGTCCCTATCGAATCCTATATATCTGAACAATGGTTCATGAAGATGGAAGATCTGGCTCAACCTGCATTAGATGCAATTAATAATAATGAAATTACATTTCATCCAAACCACTGGACAAAAACTTACAACCATTGGATGAAAAATATCCAAGACTGGTGTATCAGTCGACAGTTATGGTGGGGGCATAAAATTCCCGTATGGTATAATAAAGATGATGTTTCAAAAATACATGTTTCAGTTGATGGACCATCTGATCCAGAAAATTGGAAACAAGACCCAGATGTATTGGATACATGGGCTAGTTCATGGTTATGGCCCATAGCAGTACATACTTGGCCTGAACCTGGTAATGATTTGAATAAATTTTATCCAACAGATACTTTAGTCACGGGGCCAGATATTATTTTTTTCTGGGTAGCACGTATGATTATAACTGGTTATGAGTTTATGGATAAGAAACCCTTTAATGATGTTTATTTTACATCAATACTGAGAGATAATACTGGGAAAAAATTAAGTAAATCTTTGGGGAATTCTCCAGATCCGTTGGAACTGTTTCATGAGTACGGAACAGATGCTGTTCGGTTTGGTATTATGTTGATGGCTCCGCAAGGTCTTGATGTATTTTTTTCAAAGGATCGTTTAGATATTGGTCGGAATTTTATGAATAAACTTTGGAATGCTTGTCGCTTTGTACAATTAAATACACCAAAAGATCGGGAATCACAGATTGAAATTATAATGACTCAATTGGAATTACCAGAACGATGGATATTAAGCCGCTTGGATCGTGCTATATATGAAATTAATCGACAACTTAATCGTTTCTATTTTAATGAAGCAGCAAAAGTAATTTATGATTTTGTATGGAATGATTTTTGTGATTGGTATTTAGAGATAGCAAAGATTCGATTTTATTCGGGGAATGATGAACAAGGAGATATAGCCAGAACTATTTGTCTAAAATGTATTCAATCTATTTTAGCACTACTGCATCCATATGCACCATTTATTACCGAGGAGTTATGGAGTCAGTTTAAAGATAAAGATAGTAAAGATCTCATTGTAAGTCCGTGGCCATCATCAATCAATGGATTTGAAAATAAAGAGTCAGAACAAAATATGGCTTTAATTCAAAAAATAATTACGAGTATACGTAGTGTACGTAGCAGAATGAATGTTTCACCTCGAAAATCTTCAGATTTACTAGTGCGTTGTAATAAAGAAAAAGAGAAATTTATCCTTCGTTATGAAATTTTGTTTAAATCATTATCAAATACTCAAACCATTCAATGCGGAGAATATTTGAAAAAACCAAAAAAATCATCAACTATTGTAATTGATGGGATGGAATTATATATACCGCTTGGTTCATTAGTAGATTTGGACCAGGAAAAGGATCGGATGGAGAAACGGATCATAGAGATTAATAATTTGATTTCAAGAATAAAAAATAAGTTATCCAATGAAAATTTTGTTAATCGCGCCCCAGAACACGTTGTGGATCGAGAAAGATCAAATCTTTTGAAGCTAACAGATGAACTCGATAAAATCACTTCTAACCTAGATATGATACAATGATACATAGGATTATATTTTTCATTTTCTGTTTTATTTATTCCGAATCAAGAGATGCGTCTTTAACAGTATATAAAGATGGAACTGCTCTTATTAAACAACCAGTAAGGTGGACTGTTACCATTGGAAAAAATATAATTGATTGGGATCAGTTACCAACAGGGATACAAAGAGATACGCCATTCTTGAATCTAGATGGTGCAACAATAATGTCACAGAGATTTAATGATAAAGTTTTTTCAAGCGTAGATTACTTTGCTGGCCTGAAGGGTCAAAAGATTTTTCTTAAGCCTGTTTCTGGGAAAATGATTAATGGAATCCTAATGGAAATAAATCAGAATCATGTCTCAATAGAGTATCGTAATAGTATTTATACTTATAATCGTAAAGAATTAGAATATATGAGTGCATCAAATAAAGTAGTTAATCCAATATTTAAACCATATTTGTCCTGGGATATTCAATCCAGTATGGCTACCAATCTAAATGGAGAACTAGTATATAAGTCAAAAAATTTTTCTTGGTCAACAGTTTACAGGATCAAGATGGTAGATGAAGTACATGGCGAATTGATTGCGGAGGCTGTTATTGATAATTCTTCCGATCTTGATTTTACAAATGTTGCTGTACAATTAGTAGAGGGAAATCTTAACAAACTATACAGTAAAAGATTAAGGAAAAAAAGAGCTGTAGTTTCACAATCAAGAATGGCTCCAGAGAAAATGATGGAGCAAGAAGAATTGGGGGATTATCACATTTACCCTTTAAAAAATTCTCATAATTTGCAGGCAAAGGAAAGTATTACAGTAAGAATGTATGGCCCCTTAAATGTCAAATATAAAAAAACCTACGTTTTCGAAAATTCTGAACGTCGACAAAAAGAAGAACCTTTGGAAGTAAAAATTTTGTTGAAAAACACGGAGTCAAATGGATTAGGAATCCCTTTACCTGATGGTAAGATTGAACTTTATACCTATTCTAGTATAGGAGGTTTAGAATATATTGGAGCGGATAAAATGGGGCAGGTTCCTAAAGGTCAATCCACAGAGATTACATCAGGTCGTGCTTTTGATATTGTTGGAAATAGAAAAGTGTTAAATTATGATCGTCAGCGCAAGAGTGAAGAAGCGGTTATAGAAATTAAGGTTACAAATGCCCGAAGTGAGATTGTAGATATATTATTAATTGAACATATTAACGGTGATTGGATTATCAAGGATGAGTCTCTAGATTACCTAAAAAAAGATGCTTCAACTATTCACTTTCCATTGGTATTAAATGCCGGAGAAACAAAAAGTGTTTATTATACCTACCGGAAAGAATGGAAGTAATACTGGCAGGGATTTCCTACTGAATCTTAATGTCAGATAACTCTTTGTCTTCTCCTATTTCTAAATTAAGCGGAATAGGGCCAAGAAAGGGATCCATTTTACATGGCCATGGAATTTCACTAATACAAGATTTATTATACTATTTTCCTAGACGTTATCTGGATAGAACATCTATTACTCCAATCCGAAAATTAGAAAAAGGAATGACTGCAAACTTAATAGGGAAAGTTGAAACTTTTGGCGAAAAATCTATTCGAAGGGGTAAGATTTTCCAAGTAATCATATCAGATGAAACAGGGCTATTAAATCTTACCTGGTTTAATGGTGTTCGTTTTATAAAAAAACTATTTAAAATTGGTGACCATATTGCGATACATGGGAAAGTAGACTGGTATAATGGGCCATCCATTACTCATCCAGAATTTGATAAACTCTATCCAGATGATGATCCTATACAGACTGGTATTATTGTGCCTCTTTATCCATTAACTAATGAATTACGATTAAATGGTATAGACCAACGTTTATTCAGAAAAATGGTCCGGGAAGTTTTTAGGTTGGGGTTAATTATTCCAGAGTTTTTTCCTAAATCAATAATAAAAAATTATAAATTAATTTCTAGAGAACAAGCATTAAATCAGATTCATTTTGCTGATAATACTCTAAATCTAAATGATGCACGAAGACGATTAAAATTTGAAGAACATTTTTTTTTACAATTACTCATGGCGCACCGGAAAAAAAATATTGAGCTTTTAAAAACTAAAGCCTTACGAAATATTGGACCTTATTTTCATACTATTTCTGATGGACTAAATTTTGAGTTAACAGGTGCTCAAAAAAGAGTTATTAAACAAATTCACCAAGATCTAAGAAAAAAGGTGGCGATGAATCGTTTATTGCAGGGCGATGTAGGGTCGGGAAAAACTATTGTATCTGTTTTGATCACTGCTTTGGTTGTAGGGAATAATGCTCAAGTTGCTATTATGGTACCAACAGAAATTCTTGCATCTCAGCATTATGAGTATTTTTTATCCTTTTTGAATAAAGTGAATATTCCATGTGCATTGCTTTTGGGGAATATGAAAAAAAAAGAGCGTCAATCGATTCTTAAAGGATTAAAATCTGGTAAGGTTTCAGTTGTAATTGGTACACATGCTTTAATTCAGGATGATGTAAAATTTAGAAATCTGGGTATGGTAGTTGTAGATGAACAACACCGATTTGGCGTTAATCAGCGACTTAAACTTATTCAAAAAGGTTTCAATCCTCACTTCTTGGCTATGACTGCAACACCTATACCAAGGACATTATCTATCACTTATCATGGAGATATGAATCTTTCTATTATTGATGAATTACCAAAAGACCGATTACCTGTTATTACAAAAATTGTAGACCCTGGACGTTTAAAAAAGATATATGCATTTATAAAAAAGGAAGTTGAATCTAAGCGACAGTGTATGATAATCTATCCATTAATTGAGGAATCTCAAAAATCAGATCTAGCTGCAGCAGTTGAAGCACATCATAAACTAAGTAAAATAATTTTTCCTAATCTAAATGTAGGTTTGATTCATGGGAAAATGAAATCAGAAGAAAAAGATAAAGTGATGTTGGACTTCTCCAAAAATAAAATTAATGTTTTAGTATCCACCACTGTAATTGAAGTTGGTATTGATGTTCCTAATGCAACTATAATGGTAATTGAACATGCAGAACGATTTGGCTTAACTCAACTACATCAACTAAGAGGGAGGGTAGGCCGAGGTCCAAATAAAAGCTATTGTATTTTGGTTCGAAGGAATTTAGCAGTAGCAGCTCAATCTCGTTTAAAGATTATGCAAGAAACAAATAATGGATTTGATATAGCAAATGAAGATTTGAAGATAAGAGGGCCAGGAGAGTATTTTGGAATCAAACAATCGGGATTTTTTAAGTTTAAGATTGCTAATATTATCACTGATGGCTTGATTGTTAAGGATGCTAGAACTGCTGCTTTTAATATAATTGAAAATGATTCAAGCCTTATAAAAAAGAGGAATCAAATGTTGCGGGATATTTTTTTTGTAAAATATTCCGATCAATTAAAAGAAATTACATTGTCATAATCCTTATTCACCATTTTGTAATAATAATTGAAAGATTAAATTTGCCAGCTATATGTTGAATAATAGTATCTCTTTTCTGATCCAATACAATAGAGGTGGAATAAAATGATTAATAAAATCCCGATAAAAAAGAACAAATTTTTATTTATGTAGCACTTTTCAATCTGATACTTGGACTACTATTGGAAAAAACCCTGTGATAAATAAACAGCAAAGAAATTTAGAATAAGCATTGTTTTATTTAGATTTATATGATTCGGGATAATCTTTTTTATTATGAGGAACAATTATTGATTAATGCTGTTAGTGAAGTGTGAGTAGATTATATTGAAGAAAATAAAATTTTATGGGAAAGAAAAATAAAAATGAGGAGAATGATGTTTGAAAAAGCACATCAGAATATAATTCATGAATAAAGGCTATAAACGTTTAAATCAAATTTTAGCAGGTATTATTTTTATTTGTTCTTTTTTAGTGTACTTTGATACAATGGCTCCTACAGTTTCTTACTGGGATTGTGGAGAATTTATTGCAGTATCTTATAGATTAGCAGTGCCACATCCTCCTGGAAGTCCACTTTATTTGCTATTAGGTCGTATAATATCTATGATTCCCTTTAGTTCAGATATTGCGTTTAGAGTGAATATTTTATCTCCTCTTTCCAGTGCGTTAGCTGTTATGTTTCTTTATCTTTCTATTGTTATAATTGTCACTAACTGGCGCGGGAAAATAGCTAATAAAAATGGTGCCTTAATTTCCTTTGGGGGTGCAGCAGTTGGCGCATTAACCTTTGCTTTTACTGATAGTCATTGGTTTAATGCTGTAGAAGCAGAAGTCTATTCAATGAGTACATTTTTTACAGCGATAGTCGTTTGGCTAATTCTTCATTGGAACAATCGGGCAAGTGAACATGGACACGAAAGATACATTTTAATCATTTCCTATATGATTGGTCTGGCAACTGGACTCCACCTGCTAAATCTTTTGACATTACCCTTTATTGCTTTAGTTATTTATTTCAGAAAATATAAATTTAATATTAAGTCTTTTGGGATCATGGTTGCTTTTACAGGTCTCATCTTTTTTATTATTCATAATGGTATTATCAAAGGCCTGCCTAAGATTGCATCTTTATTTGGAATTGGTTTTGTTTTTTTACTAATTGTTGCATTGTTTGGAGGAATGGTTTGGTCTGTGGTGATCAAGAAAAAGCTAATGTCAGTTGCTCTTACCTCAATGATATTAGTTTTGATAGGTTATTCTTCTTACGCATTAATTTTTATTCGATCTAACCAAAATCCAGGTATTGATGAAAACGATCCAGAAACAATTGAGGCATTTATCTCGTATCTAGAGCGTGAACAATATGGTGATGTTGGAATATTTCCTAGACGATATAGAGGAATTCCGCCTATTCATGAAGTAGTTGGTAGACCTGCGGGAGCTAACAGTGATTATTCTTCTCAGCAGAAAAAAAAGTATCGCAATTATGAAATTGGTAAACAGTGGGACTTTTTCTGGAATTATCAGATAAGGAAAATGTATAATAGATATTTCTTATGGCAGTTTGCTGGAAGAGGGTCTTCGAAGAACCCCTCAGTTACATCCATGGGTGCTAATAGCAGGGAAGATGGTATAGACTGGACTCAGTTTGGTTTACCACTTGCCTTAATCTTAGGTCTCCTCGGGATGATTTACCATGGTCAGCGAGATCAGCGAATGGCGTTTTCGGTCATGACTTTATTTATTATGACAGGTTATGCTATAATTCTTTATCTGAATCAGGATAATCCTCAACCTCGAGAGCGGGATTATTCGTATGTTGGTAGTTTTTTTGCTTTCTCGATTTGGATAGGTGTTGGTGCCAGCGCTATTAGTGAAAAGATTACAAAATGGATACAGGAAAAACAATTAGCAAATAGAATAATCACAATATTAATAATCCTGCAATTAATTTTTGTTCCTGGTGTTATGCTTAGTAGAAATTATCATTCCCACGATCGATCTGGTAATTATGTAGCTTGGGATTATAGCTACAATCTTTTACAATCCTGTGGGCCCAATGGTGTTATTTTCACTAATGGTGATAATGATACCTTTCCTCTATGGTATCTACAGGAAGTTGAAGGATTACGTACTGATGTGGCAGTAGTTAATCTTAGTTTGCTTAATACACCTTGGTATATAAAACAAATGAGAGATTTAAGGCCTAAAAAAACACGATTTATTAATCTTACAGATACGCAAATCGATCGATTAACCAGTAGCTTAACTCGATGGGAAACCCAAAAGGTGAAAGTTCCTGTTTATGGTGACCCTAAAAATAAAGATGGTTTTATCGAATGGACATTGAAACCTACTTTTGCAGGCCAGGCATTGAGAGTACAGGATATGATGATCATGCGTATCATCAGTGATGCAGATTGGAGAGTCCCAATCTATTTTGCAGTGACTGTATCACAACAGAATCGAATTGGACTTGATCCTTTTCTGGATATGCAGGGTTTAACTTTTCATCTGAAAAGTCATAAGACAACTCCTGTTGATGCGGATAAAATGTATGAAAATTTAATGACTACGGTTGGTGCCAAATCATGGTCAAGTCAATTTGATCGTTCAAACTTTTACAATCCAAAGGATTTAGATTATTTAAACTGGTCACGAGAATACCAGCCAGGTTATATGTTTCGGAATTTGGGTAACAAGGAGGTCTACTATAATAATCAGATTATTAGATTATTACAAAACTATAGAAGTGCTTATATGCAGCTTGCTGTGACTTATTATCTTGACTTCCAAAGAGAAAATCGTAATAAAGAAAAAGATGAAAAAATATTATCTGATCTCAAAGAAAAAACTCTTCAGGTTTTAGATAAAATGAGCCAGAATATACCAGAAACAACAATTCCAATTACAACTGAAGAACTACATTATCAAGTCGCGCGAATGTATGGAGATCTTGGCCGAAAAGAAAAAATGAGAGAAATTATGGATGTTTTGACTGAGCCTAAGATTAAAAATCCTGCAAATAGAGTGGAATATGCGAATATTTATTTTAAAGAATTATTTGATACAACTAAAGCTTTATTACTTTTAGAAAGTATGCATGCTGAATTTTTACAATTAGAAAAAATAGTTAGTCTTAAAGGATTTGGATTAAAATCTGTTACACAGAATAATTGGCGCCAATGGCAGCAAGCATATCCAGACATAGTTTCTTCTCTTATTTTTATATACAGGAATAGTAATAAGATTTTAGATGCGGAACTAATTCTTAATGATTGGGTACAGCGAAATCCCAATGATAAAAATGCTTTAAAACTATTGCAAGAGATTAGTAAAGAAGGATAGATGTCCTAGGCTCAATTTGTCTAAAATCAATCCTAAAATTAGTATAATTATTCCCCATTGGAATGGAATTAAAATAATATCTGAATGTATTGATTCATTAAAATCATCCACATATCAAAATTTTGAAATTATTGTTTCTGATAATGCATCGACAGATGGAAGTCAAGCTTGGATTAAAAAAAATCATCCAGATGTAATTCTTTTAGAAAATGAAGATAATTATGGTTACGCTGGAGGCTGTAATCGAGGAGCAATAAGCGCTAATGGATCTTTTCTTTTGTTTTTAAATAATGATACAATTCAAGATCCTGGATGGCTGGAACCAATGATAGACCGTATTGAATCTGACCCCGCTATAGCAGCATTGCAGCCCAAAATTCTAAATTATTATGAAAAGGATTTATTTGATTATGCTGGTGGTAGTGGTGGTCATATGGATTTATTTTGTTTTCCCTTCATAAGAGGGAGGGTGTTTATGAATCAAGAAAAAGATATTGGGCAATATGATAATGCAGAACCTTGTTTTTGGGCAAGTGGGACCGCAATAATGGTTCGAAGGAAATTATTTGAAAGAATAGGATGCTTTGATCAGATATTCTTTTCGCATATGGAAGAAATTGATCTATGTTGGCGATTGCAATCAATGGGCTATGAAATTTGGGTAGAGCCCAAATCTATAGTCTACCATAAAAACGCAGTTTCCATGCCCATGTTTTCACACTCAAAATACTATCTTAATCATCGAAATTCCCTCTTAATGTTGATGTCTAATTATTCAATACCTATTACTTTTTATGTGTCCATTGTTCGGATAATTCTTGAATTTTTAGCTCTGGCTTATGCACTGTTAAAGCTAGATATTAACCATGTTACCGGCATTATTCGTTCATTGTTTTGGATTGTTTTTCATCCCCACATCATTATCAATAAAAGAAAAAGATTTAATAAATATAAAAAATTAAAAGATGGGAAAATAATTGGTAATATGTTTCAGGGTACTATAGCATTAGCCTATCATATATTTGGGAAGAAAACTTATTTGGAAATCAAATCCAAGGCACCTTGATAAATATCACTTCTGTCTGGATCTAATTCTTTCATATCCTCTAGCATTTTATTAAGTCCTATCTTTGCAAGGGTGGTGGAAATTATTTCAGAATGTACCTTTAGGAAGTACTGTGTGTTATGATCTCTTCCAATATCATTGTATGATTGTTCGATACCATCTACAAATAATTTTAATTCGTTTATAGCATTCTCTATATCTCCTTCTTTTATTAAATCAAGAGCCATATACCAAGAAAGTCGAGATTTACGGAGGCCTATATTTCTAGTTAAATCATCTACTGTTGAAATCCGGTTACCCCATCCTTTATTATAATCTGAAGCAGATCCTCGGAGAGCAATTTCGCGAGCGATTTCGTAAGCACTATTACCACCATTGAATTCATAGGTGTCTATTTCGCCAGCAAGAATGATGTAGGCATAGTATGCTAGAAATCCAGGAAGTGGCTCAAAAAGAACTGGGTCAAAATACAAGTTACTGCCAGAGTTATAATAAAATTGAACACTTTTATCAAAATATCTTAAATCTTTACCATTTGAAAATAGTGCCTGGCAGTTGTATGTCTTTACATTTCCTTTTGATTGAGAGCTTTCGAAAATTATCTGGATGTGTAGATTAACACCTAGATCATTATAAATATCATCCCAAATGGTAGATAAAAAAAAACGGTTTATGTCATCCTTTAGGGAAAAGACTTCCTGTTTTTCATTGCTGCGTAATAGTCTATCATCAAATGTAATATCAACGGTGGAAAACTGAGCATTAAGGTTATTAACACAGAAAAAAAGAATTATACTATGAAGAATCTTATTTGCCACGTACTGAAATTGATAGTTTACTGGTTTTCGAGCAAGATCTTTGTCAAATCAGTATTTTGGCTTTAATTCAGTTTAATTTCAGATATGACAAATATCAAAGAATTACTAAAAACTTCAAAATACAATAAAGTAAAAACACTTCTGGAGTTAGCTGGAAGAATTGGTAAATCTGAAAAATTGGAAGTGTATGCTGTTGGAGGGTTGGTGCGCGATCTTTTAATGGATAAGGAAATAGATGACATAGATATAATGATTGTTGGAGAGGGTATTCTTTTTGCAAAACTTTTGGCTAATTCACTTGGAGTAAAAAATATTGTTTCTTTTGAAAAATTTGGGACAGCCCTCATTCCTTATAATCCGATTCAGATCGAAGTAGCTAGCGCTCGTAAGGAGAACTACGAAAATCATTCAAGAAATCCCGCTGGTGTTATTTATACTGATTTAAGTGGAGATCTAATCCGAAGGGATTTTACTATCAATTCTATGGCTATAGATATTAGACCAAAGAAATTCGGCGAACTTTATGACCCTTTTGGTGGTGTAAGTGATATAAAAAATAAGTTAATCCGAACACCTTTAGAACCCAGTGAAACATTTTCAGATGACCCGCTAAGAATTATGCGGGGTGCCTATTTTGCATCTAAATTTAATTTTTGTATTTCTGAACATTGTTTTGATGCTATGAAAGAGATGGCTGGCCGAATAAAGATTGTCTCATGGGAGAGAATTCGAGATGAATTTCTAAAAATTCTTTCAACAAAAAAACCTTCTGTAGGTTTATTAATCTTGCAAAAAACAAATGTTTTAGAAACTATTTTTCCTGAAATACATGTTATGTATGGAATGGAGCAAACAGCAGAATGGCACCATAAAGATATTTTTGACCATACTTTGCAAGTTGTTGATAATGCAGCTCAATTATCAGATAAAATGGAGCTAAGATTTGCCGCTCTAGTACATGACATCGCTAAGCCTAATACCAGACGTATACATGATGAAAAAGGTTATACTTTTCATGGACATGATGTTATTGGAGAACGAATGCTAAATAAAGTTGCACAACGTTTAAAATTATCTAATAGGCTAACAGATTACCTAAAAAAATTGACACTTTTGCATTTACGTCCTATAGCACTCGCAAAATCAGAAGTCACTGATTCAGCAATACGTCGTTTGATGATTGCTTCTGGAAATTATCTGGATGACTTAATGATTCTCTGTAGAGCAGATATTACTACCAAGAATCCAAATAGAGTTAAACGGTATCTGAAAAATTTTCAGATTGTAGAAACAAAAATGGCTGATGTAATTGAGCGTGATGCTATGAAATCATTTCAGTCGCCAGTACGAGGGAAAGAAATCATGTCCATTTGTGGCTTGACCGAAGGCAGGAAAGTAGGTGAAATCAAAGGTATGATTGAAGAAGCAATTTTAGATGGGAAGATTGAAAATACTTATGATGCTTCAAAAGAGTATTTACTTCAGATCAAGGATAATTTTTAGTTACATAATACTGCGTAAATTAAAAGAGAATTATTTTTATTGATTTCATTTATTTGATAGGCAAAAAACCAATTTATCCAATGCAATTGTTTATCCATATTATTTTCCATCTGATTATTGTTTTCAATTTGTTTTCGCAATTTAGTTATGATTTGAAAGAATGTATTTATATCGGTCTTGAAAATAAGAGGACACTTAGATCAGCTGAACTAGATGTCAAATCAGCAGAAAAAGAGATAATCGGTTCTTATAGTAGTTTATTGCCTACAATGAATTTTGGAACAAATATTGGGAGAACATATTATCCAGAGCGTAAAATGGTTACAATTGATTTTGAAAATATTGAATTAGACACTAGTACGTCTAGTTCGTCTAAATCAATATCTACTGGTCTATCATTAAATCAAACTCTTTATAATGGTGGACGTTCTTTGAATTCCATTCGTCAGGCAAAAATTAATCTGGAGATTAGTAAGCTAAACCAACGTCAAACCAGAATCCAAGTTATCCAAAATGTAACCAGATCATATTTTGGGCTATTGCAAAATCAAGAACTATACGAGGTTGCAAAAAAAAATCTTAATCTTTCAAAACAGCAGGTAGAGCTGGTTCAAAAACAATTTGATGTGGGTGCAGTACGCAAGACCGATATTTTAAAGGCAGAAGTGGCAAAAGGACAAGCAAGAGTAGAGTTATTAAATAGTAAAACAGCACTGGAAAATGCTAGAAGACAATTATTTAACGAAATGGGAATGCAAGATTTTGGACAATCTATTTCAGCTATTGCGGAAGAATGGAGTAAAGCAAAAATCCCTTCTAGTGCAAAAGCGCTAGAGTTATTAAAAACAAAAAATCCTGGTTTGCTGACACAAAAGTCACAAATTAATATTAGTGAATTACGATTGAAGATGGCAAAAGGAATGAGGTTGCCTACTTTAGGAGCAACCATGAATTATTCAACTAATGCGGGTACTGGTGAGGCTCTTATAGAATCTGCAAAAGATGATTGGGTTATGGGTTTAAACTTTTCTTTGACTATGCCATTATATACTGGGAATCGTCTTTCATCCAGCCAACAGAAGGAAAGATTATCTTATGAAAAATTAGAGAATGATTATATTACTTATTTGAATGATTTAAGAGTCCAGGTTGAGTTGCTTCGTGAATCTTTAGAAAACTATGGTGAGATTATTCCTATATATCAAAGTGTGGTGGTTTCATCAGAGGAAGATTTGAAATTGGTTCAAGAACGGTATAGTTTAGGATCTGCTACAATTTTGGAAGTCTTGGATGCTCAGGTTTCTTTGATCCGCTCTAATTCTAACTTAATAAATACTATACATGATGCCCGGATTCAAGAAATGAATCTTAATGCTATTTTGGGGTTACTTGACTTAAAATATTTAACTGAAAAAGAATAATTATGTTGAAGACATTAACTAAGAAAAAAGTGTGGATTTTTTTACTAATTCTAATTATAGTGATAATAGGTATTATTATATTAACAGATAATTCTGAAGAAATATTTGTAGAAACTGAGCAAGTAAAAAGAAGGAATATTGTTCAAAAAGTAAATGCCAGTGGTAAGATCCAGCCAGAAGAGGAAGTCCAAATTACATCCACTATAACAGGATGGATTACAGAGATCACGGTTACTGAAGGTGACACTGTCCAGCCAGGACAACATTTAATCAGTATCGATGAAAAACAATACAGACCACGATACAATCAGGCTTTATCTCAAGTAAAATCTTCAAAAGCAAATATGCGCAAAGTTCAGTCACAGATGGATCGTACAAGATCCTTATTTTCACAAAATCTAATTTCGAAACAGGATCTAGAGGAATTAGAAGCAACTTATCAGATTGCTTTGAGTCAGGCAGAGCAAGCTAAAGCCAACTTGTTATCTGCAGAGGATGAACTTTCCAAAACACGCCTAACAGCGCCTAAGTATGGTATAGTTACGAGCTTAACTAAGGAAGAAGGCGAAATGGCTGTCGGCGGGATGTTTAATCCAGGTGTGTTGATGACAGTGGCAGATTTGAGCCAGATGGAAGTAGAAGTAGATGTGAATGAGAATGATGTGGTAAATATTGATTTAGGTGATACTACTGAAATCGAAATTGATGCTTATCCTGATACGGTATTCTATGGTGTTGTTAGTGAAATAGCTCATACAGCTGAATCATTAAATATGGGTGCTCAGCAACAGGTTACAAACTTTAAAGTAAAGATTAGAATGATAGCAGTTCCCAAAAAAATAAGACCAGGCATGAGTAGTACGGTCAATATTATTACAGAGGAAAAAGATAATGTAGTGTCAATACCAATACAATCTTTGACTTCCCGACCTGAAAACTATGTCGATCTAAAAAAGGAAAAAAATAATAAGAAAAAACGCTGGAACCGTGAACAAAACGAGGATGAAGGTGAAGATTATGATACGAATCTATCACCCATAGATGTTGTTTTTATTTTGGATGATAAATTTGAAGGAAGACTGGCTCCTAAAGGCAAAAAGTTTGCAATAGTAACACCTGTAAAAATTGGGATATCTGGTGAAAATCATTATGCGATAAAATCTGGGATTTCAGAAAACGAAATAATTGTTACTGGGGGTTATAGGGTTTTAAGCAAAGAATTATACCATGGGATTTTAGTAACGGCAAAAATTTTACCTCAAGATTAAAAAGGTAAAACTAATTAATATTTTTAATTATTTCTTCTTCACAAAACTTTTTATTACACTATTTATGGTTTGTTTTGTCTCTCATATTACTAAATAAAATATTTAAAATTTACCATGTTGGCGGAGAAGAAGTTCGGGCTTTGGACGGGGTTGATTTAGATATTAATGAAAATGAATATTTAGCAATTATGGGCCCATCTGGATCTGGAAAATCAACATTAATGAATATGATTGGTTGCTTAGATACTCCCACATCAGGAGTTTATGAATTTGAAGGAGAAATGGTACAAGATATGAATGACACTCAACTTGCTTCTATTAGAAATCGTAAAATTGGGTTTGTATTTCAGACTTTTAATCTGTTGCCAAAGGTCACTGCTCAGCATAACGTTGAGATTCCTCTTGTTTATGCAAATATTCGCAAGGAGAAAAGAATTAATATGGCATCAAACGCGCTTGAGAGTGTAGGTCTATCTGATAGAATGTATCACAAACCTAATGAGCTTTCTGGTGGTCAAAGACAAAGGGTTGCAATTGCACGTGCATTGGTTAATAATCCATCTATTATTTTAGCGGATGAGCCAACAGGCAATCTAGATTCAAAAAGTGGAAATGAAATCATGGGAATACTTGATACTCTTCATAGAAAAGGAAATACTATTATTTTGGTAACTCATGAGAATAGTATTGCAAAACATGCAAAACGGGTTATTCAATTGTTTGACGGTAAAATAACAGAAGATAGAAACCAGGATTTTTGATGTTATCCCTATTTATTGAAAACCTTAGAATATCCCTATCTTCAGTGTTTGCAAATAAGACACGTTCTCTTCTTACTGCTTTGGGCATAATTATTGGGGTTTTATCCGTTACCTTGATGGGGACACTTATTTCTGGTTTAGACCGATCTTTTGAAAACAGTATGTCTTGGTTAGGGAAAGACATACTGTATATCAGCAGATGGGAATGGTTTAGCGATATGGATTGGTGGGATGTTAGGAATAGACCAAAAATGAGATCTGAATATGTTAATAAGATAATGGAGAAATCTAAATATGCTCTGGCAGTAGCCCCAGTAATGCAAAGAGGGGCATCGTTATCTTATAAAGGGAAAGAGACACTAACAGAAATTTTTGGGACGAATGAAGAATATATGGAAACTATCAGCACTGATATTTCCAGTGGTAGATTTTTTACCCGAAGTGAAGATCGGTCTGGATCTAGAGTGACAGTAATTGGGGATGGAATTAAGGAGGCGTTTTTTGGTACTCAGGATCCTATAAATCAATATATTAAAATTGATAATATGAAATTCAGAGTAATCGGAGTTTTAGAAAAACAGGGGAAATTTCTTGGGCTTTTCAGCGTCGATAAGCAAGCTATCCTTCCATTTGGTGCATATAAAAGAATTTTTTCGAAACGAGGCTGGATGAGGATTAGTATAAAAGTTCCAGAAGAAAAATTGGATGAAAGCATTGATGAAATTTCATCTGTAATGCGGCATATTCGAGGTTTAAAACCCAGTGAAGAAAATGATTTTGCTATTAATCAAACAAAAATATTTGAAAAACAATATAATGCTCTGAAAATAGCCATTGGAGGGACAGGCGTTTTTATTACTTTACTTTCACTGATTGTTGGAGGAATCGGAATTATGAATATTATGTTTGTTTCGGTTAAAGAACGAACTAGAGAGATTGGAGTTAGAAAAGCAATTGGAGCAACTAAAACAATGATTATGTGGCAATTTTTAATGGAAGCGGTAGCTATATGCCTAATTGCTGGATTAATTGGAGTATTTTTTGCATATATAATTAGTATCTTCATTAATAAGATATTCCCTTCAACGCTTCCTCTTGGTTTATCAATAGCTTCAGTTTTATTAAGTATGATTGTAGGTGTCATGTCAGGATTGATTCCTTCTTACCGTGCGGCAAACCTTGATCCTATCGATTCCTTGAGATATGAATAAATATGGTTAACAGAAATATAAAAAATGTATTAAAAGAAAGCTTCTGGATGGCTATTGATTCTATCCGAAAAAATAAATTACGTTCTATGCTCACACTTCTGGGAATTACTATTGGCGTATTTTCTGTAATTGGAGTAATGACAGCAATCCGAACTCTTGAATCATCTATTAAATCAGGTTTAAATGTATTTGCGACTAATACATTTATAGTTCAAAAATATCCTGAAATTGATTTTGGAGGTCATGGAGATAGGAAATATCGTAATAGAAAAAATATTACCATAGACCAGTATAAAAAACTTAAGGAGAGGGCAAAGCTTCCTCTTTTGGTCAGCGCTGCTGAAGGTACTTCTGTACGTAAGGTTCAATATAGGGATAAGGAAGTAAAAAATTCTGTTGAGTTATTTGGAGGAGATGATGGTACAATCAGGTTTTACAATACCTATATTTCTGAAGGTAGAAACTTCATTCAAGATGATATCCGATATTCTAAAAATGTTTGTGTACTGGGTATGGATGTTGTCGATATATTATTTCCATTTGAAGACCCTCTATCAAAAAAAATACAAATCAATGGTCTTGATTTCATAGTTATTGGGATTACCGAAAGGCAGGGGGAAGCTTTTGGCGGGAGTAAAGATAATTTTATTGCGATACCTATTTCTAGCTTTCTCGAAAAATTTTCAAATGAATGGAGTAGCCTTAGAATTCATGTAGAGTCGCTTTCTGAAGAAGGATATGTTAGAACTATGGATGAAGTTATAGGTCTTTTACGATCTATAAGAAAAGTTCCTCCAGAAATGGATAATGACTTTGAGATTGTAACCAATACTGCAATGATTGAACAGTTCTCTGGTTTTACAAATGGTGTAAAAATATTTGCCCTTGCTGTTAGCGTTATAGCACTTTTAGTAGCGGGAATCGGAATTATGAATATTATGTTGGTTTCTGTTACTGAACGTGTTAAGGAGATAGGTGTGCGTAAGGCAATAGGTGCAACAAAGAAAGATATTTTAACACAGTTTTTAATGGAAGCGGTATTTCTTAGCGAGTTTGGAGGTATTGCAGGAATCATACTAGGTGTAGCTGGTGGTAATTTAGTTGCAGTCTTTTTCAACATTCCTGCAATTATCCCAATTGACTGGGCTTTTATCGGTCTTTTTGTCTGTTCTGTAATTGGGATTAGTTTTGGGATTTACCCAGCCTGGAGGGCCGCTCAGCTTGATCCCATTGAATCTTTACGATTTGAATAAATTTCCTTTATTTACAGGCTAGGCTAAATTTCAGCATAAAAATTATGCTCTTTATATTGATACCTTTTTAATTATGTTTCTTGTTTCATATGTAAAACAGATAATTTTTTAATCATTATATACAGTTTTTAAAAAGTAAAGAAGATTTATTAACATGGTAATTGGTGTTATTCCAGCAAGACTGGATTCAAAAAGATTCCCAAAAAAAATATTAGCAGATATTGGTGGAAAGCCTATGGTAATTCGTGTGGCAGAACAGGCAGCAAAAGCTAAAAAACTTGATAAAATAATTATTGCCATTGACGCAAAAGAGACTAAACAAGCACTATCAGAATATAATTTTGATTTAATCCTGACGTCTAAAAAGCATGCAACTGGAACTGAAAGGGTTGGTGAGGTTGCTAAAAAGGAATTGGATGCAGAAATTATTATTAATATTCAAGGAGATGAACCATTACTTTCCCCGAAGCTGATTGATCAATTGGTTGATGTTGTTAATACCCCTAATGTGATGGTGGCAACGATTGTTAGCCGAAAACTCACGGTTACAGATTTATTAGACCCAAATGTTGTTAAAGCAATCTTAGATGAAAATCAAAATACCAAGGATTTTAAAAGAAATGTGTTTGACATGGAAATTGGTGCCGTTTACCGGCATATTGGTATGTATGGTTTCAAACGAAACGCACTTTTTCTTCTAAATAGCCTAAACCCATCAGAAAGGGAACAGAAAAAGTCTTTAGAACAATTCCGTGCGTTAGATCATGGAGTTTCTATAAAAGCTTTAATTACTGATTGTGAACAAATAGCGGTTGATACACCAGAAGATTTGAGTAAAGTATTAGAAATCATGAATATGGATTTGAATAATAAATATAAAATGGATCAATAAATGAGTGCTGCTAAGTCAACTAAATATATTTTTGTTCTGGGTGGTGTTATGTCTGGCCTAGGGAAAGGGATTGCAGCTTCTTCTATTGGATATTTATTAAAAAATACAGGAGTAAAGGTTACAATTTTAAAACTGGATCCTTATCTTAATGTGGATCCTGGGACAATGAATCCTTATCAGCATGGTGAAGTTTTTGTATTAGATGATGGTTCTGAAACCGATCTGGATCTTGGTCATTATGAGCGGTTTATCGATATCAATATGACAAAAAATAATAATGCAACAGCAGGACAAGTATATAGTACTGTTTTGGAAAGAGAGCGAAAAGGTGAGTATCTAGGTCAAACTGTGCAGGTCATTCCCCATGTTACAGATGAGATTATTAACCGAATTAAAAATGTTAATCAATCTAAAAAATATGATGTAGTTATTTGCGAAGTTGGAGGAACTGTAGGAGATATTGAAAGTCTTCCATTTATGGAAGCTATACGGCAATTATCCTTGGAAACAGGATATCATAACCATTTGATTGTTCATGTAACACTTCTTCCATATGTAAAAGCTAGTGGGGAATTAAAAACTAAGCCTACCCAACATTCAGTTATGAAACTACGAGAAATTGGTTTATCTCCAGATATCATATTTTGCCGTTCTGAGAATGAAATTGAAAAATCCGTTCGGAATAAAATAGCTCTTTTCTGTAATGTCCAACCTGATCATGTAATAGTAGGTAAAGATGTGCCGAGTATTTATGAAGTTCCGCTAGTTATGCACCAACAGAATACTGGGCGTTTGATCAGCGATCGTCTTAAAATTGGTAAAAAATCTGATTTAAGTAATTTAAAGAAATTTATCCATCACTTTAAAAACCCTTCAAAAGAAGTAACCATCGCTATGTGCGGAAAGTATACAGAGCTACTTGATTCTTATAAGAGTGTTTTGGAGGCTTTTATTCATTCTGGAGTAGAAAATAGTGCTCGAGTAAATTTGAAATGGATAAAAACTGAAAAAATAAAGAATGAAGAAAAAGGAAAAAGTGAATTTAAAGATGTTGATGGAATTTTATTGCTCCCTGGTTTCGGTTCTCGTGGAGGAGAGGGTAAGATTTTTTGTGCAGAGTATGCAAGGGCGAACAAGTTACCATTTTTAGGTATATGCTTGGGTCTTCAATGTGCAGTAATTGCTTTTGCGAGAAATGTATGTGGATTAAAAGATGCTAATTCTACTGAGTTTAATAAAAAAACGAAATATCCTGTTATTGATCTTATGGAATCACAAAGAGCAATTAAAATAAAAGGCGGCACTATGCGATTAGGTTCCTATGAATGTAAGATTAAAACTGGGACTAAAACCTATGCATCTTATCGGAAAAAAATAGTTTCTGAGCGACATCGTCATAGATATGAGGTAAATAATCGTTACCGAAAAAAATTAGAAAAAAATGGGTTGGTCTTTTCTGGTATAAATGAAGATCTTGGTGTGGTAGAAATTATTGAAATACCAAATCACCCTTGGTTTGTTGCGGGACAGTTTCATCCTGAATTAAAAAGTAGAATAAATAAAGCACATCCTTTATTTCGAAATTTTATTAAAGCGGCAGTTGATTATAGAATGAGGAAAACTGATTCATGAAAATAGTTAAAGTCGGATCTCTTGAAATCGATGGTGCAGAATTATTTCTTATAGCAGGTCCGTGTAAAATAATTTTTGATGTGATTCGCTGATGGTCCATTCTGCAAAAGTAAAAATGGTTATATCAGATGTTGATGGTGTATGGACTGATGGTTCTATTTATATTGGTTCTGAAAATAATGAGTTTAAAAAATTTAGCGTTCTAGATGGTGTTGGTGTAGCTATGGCGAGAGCGGCTAAATTACATATTGCTCTTTTATCAGGTCGCTATTCTTCAGCTACAGAACACCGGGCTGAAGAATTAAATATATTTGATGTTTGTAATGGAGGTTTAAATAAACTACATTTTTACAATAAGCTAAAAAGTAAGTATTCTTTATCTGACGATGAGATTGCTTATATTGGCGATGATCTTATTGATTTACCTGTGATGGAACAGGTTGGAGTTCCAATAGCTGTTCAAAATGCACATCCAGAGGTGAAGTCTTTAGCGGTTCATACAACGCAATCAATTGGGGGTAATGGAGCATTTCGTGAAGCAATAGAATGGGTTATAGATCAAAAAGGTCTAACAACTGAAGTATATAAAATAATGCGGGAGAAAATTTCAGCAATTTGAAAAATGAAATATATAATTTCTTTGTTATTTTTTATGGCTTTCGGATGTGAACAGAAAGATTTAGTTCACCAGTATTCCAAATTTAGCGGTCCAGATCAGGAAAGTTGGGGGGTTACAATCCTGTTGACAAATGAAGGAGTAATGAGGGCTAAAATAAAATCAGGTCATTTGGAAAAGTTTAATGAACGTGAGTTTGTATTATTGGATAGTAATATTATTGCAGATTTTTTTGATAAAAATGAAAAACATACTTCCCGATTGACCTCTCTCAGTGCAGAAATTAATGAGGGATCAAACAATATGAAGGCATTTGGTCAAGTTATAGCTGTATCTGACAGTGGAATTTCTTTATATACGGATACCTTAATATGGAATTCGAAAGAAGAGAAAATGACTACCGATGATCCGATCATGTTAACGACAGAATTACAAGATACTATCTATGGGATTGGTTTTGAATCAGATTCAAATTTAAAAAACTGGAAAATTCTACAACCTTCGGGTGTAACAAATAGGAAATAGATTTGAATAATCGCCACCAGTTACTGATTGCTAAAAACTTATTTAAAAAATATGGAAAAAGAATGGTTGTCAGAGATATAGATGTTTCTGTAGCAAGGGGAGAGATTGTTGGCCTCTTGGGTCCAAACGGAGCTGGAAAAACCACATCATTTTATATGATAACTGGGATGGTAAAGCCTACGAGTGGCCAGGTATTTCTGGATGATACTGAGATTACAAACGATGCAATGTATAAGCGGGCTAGAAAAGGAATTGGATACTTAGCACAGGAACCATCAATTTTTGGGAAGTTATCTGTTGCTAATAACCTTAAACTGGTTTTAGAAATGCGCAAAGAACTATCAAAAACACAACAAAATGAAAAATTAAATCTATTATTGGATGATCTATCTATTTCACATTTAAAAGAAAGTAAAGGGAATACTTTATCAGGAGGAGAAAGAAGAAGAGTGGAAATTGCTAGAAGTCTATGTATGGACCCAGATTTTATTTTATTAGATGAGCCTTTTGCAGGTGTGGATCCTATCGCAGTAGAGGAGATTCAAGGGATTGTTCATTCTTTAAAACAAAAAGAAATTGGAGTATTAATTACAGATCACAATGTAAGAGAAACTCTATCTATTACTGATAGATCTTATTTGTTGTTTGACGGGAAAATCTTGAAATCTGGAAGTTCAGAATTTTTGGCAAATGATGATGAAGCGCGACGGTTATATCTTGGAGAGAAATTCAAACTTAACTGATGGCGACTTCATTAAAACAAATACAAGTTCAGAAACAAAAACTGGCTCCTAAACAGGTTTTGCAAGCTCGATTATTACAATTAAATACAGTTAATCTTGAACAAACTATCATCAAAGAGTTAGAACAAAATCCTTTACTTGAACAAGTGGAGACTGATATACCAATAGAGTCTGAAAAAGAAGAAGCTGTTAATGATATTGATGTTTCTTCAGAGGATATGTATAGTGATGAGACTGCATATTATTTTCAGCAGGAAAAAAAGGAAATGCCATTACCCGATCGAAATACGTTGATAGAAAATGTTATTGAGCAACTTAGAGATACTGATTTAAAGGATTTTGAGCAAGAATTAGCTGAAGAAATACTTTGGAATACTGATGAAAGAGGATACCTAGATACTGAATTAATTTTGATTGCTGACCGCCTTGAAATGGATGAAGAAGATCTTGAACCCATCTTGCATGTTGTACAACGCCTGAAGCCAAAAGGTATTGCGTCACGTGATTTAAATGAATGCTTAAAAATACAACTTGAGGATGAATTAGGTTCAATTTCCTATAAAATTGTGGATGAGTTTTTTCATGATTTTATTCATAAAAGATATGAAAAAATTCAATCCAAAATAAAGTGTTCTAAAAATCAATTACATGAAGCAGTTGAACATATTTCACATTTAAATCCACGACCTGGAGAAGGTTATTCAGATAAATTTCAAACTGTTATACCAGATGTAATTGTAAAGGAAGATGGCGATGACTGGTTAATAACTACTAACGATGCCGGTTTGCCCGAACTTAGAATAAATAGAAAATATGAAAAGGAAATCCAGAAAAAAAATTATGATTTTAAAGCCAAGAGGTTCATTAAAGAAAAACTAGATTCTGCAAATTGGTTTATTGAAGCGATAAAACAGAGAAGGGATACTATGGTTAAAGTAATGCACTCTATAATTAGTTTTCAGCCAGAATGGTTTAGTGGTGATATGAGTTTTCTGAATCCTTTAAAGTTGCAAGATGTAGCGGACCAAATCCATATGGATATTTCCACAATTAGTCGATCCACTAGAGGTAAATTTGCAGATACTCCTTATGGTATTTTTGAATTAAAATATTTTTTTACCGATGCCATTAAATTAAATAATGGTCAGATAATAGGAACATTTGTTATTAAACAAGTATTAAAAAAGATTATTGATAATGAGGATAAACATAGTCCCTTAAGTGATGATGCATTGGTGAAGGAACTTGCTAATCGAGGATATTTATTAGCTCGTAGAACCATAGCAAAATATAGGGATCAGCTAGGGTTATCTGTTGCTAGATTAAGAAAAGAAATTTAAATATAAATTAAAGGAGTATTATTCATGGCTAAACGAATTATAATTGGAGATAGTGAATTAACTTTCCCGAATATTACCTTAGGAATTCTTCCTTTGTTAGGTCTTGGGCTTACATTTTGGCTTTTGAGTGGTATTTATATGGTAGGGCCAGATGAAGTAGGAGTGATTCGAACGTTTGGTGCATATACAAGTCAGACCCAACCTGGTTTAAACTGGCACTATCCTTATCCTATACAGAAAGTAAATACGCCAAAAGTAACAGAAGTTAAACGTATTGAAATTGGATTTAGAACTCTTAGAAATGGACAATACCGTACAATTGAAAAAGAAAGCTTGATGCTCACAGGAGATGAAAACATTGTAGATGCGGAATTAATCGTACAATATAGGATTAAAGAGCCTGAGAAATATTTATTTAAGATAGTGGCTCCTGAACTAACTGTTCGAGAGGCGGCAGAAGCAAGTCTAAGAACTATAGTTGGGATGAATAATATAGATGAAACACTTACTACGGGAAAATTTCGAATACAGGAAGAGGCAAAAAAACAAATTCAAGCTATTCTAGATAAATATCAATCTGGAATTCAGGTTGTTGCTGCGCAATTACAGGACGTTTCTCCACCAAAACAGGTTATAGCAGCTTTTAAGGATGTTGCGTCTGCTAAGGAAGATAAAAATCGTCTAATTAATCAAGCTGAAGGCTATCGGAATGATGTAATTCCTAAAGCCCGAGGAGAAGCTGAAGCAATGATTCGAAATGCTGAAGGATTTAAGGAATCTCGAATCAAGCGCGCTGAAGGGGATGTGGCGAATTTTAACGCAGTGCTAAAAGAATATAGAAAAGCCAAAGACATTACTCAAAAACGATTATATTTGGAAACTATGGAACGAGTGTTGCCTGGTATTGAAAAAGTAATTGTACCTGATGAAGACAGTGGTAATATGCTTAATCTTTTAAATCTTACAACCAGTAAAGGAGGGGAAAAGTAATGAAAAAAATGTTAGCAATGTTTATAGCTCTTATTATACTGGTTTTTTTTTCAACGGTATTTATAATTGATGAAACAGAACAAGTTGTAGTTTTGGCATTTGGAAAACCAATAAAAACGATAACAAAACCAGGTTTGAATTTTAAATTGCCAGCACCCTTACAGGTTGCAATAACTTTTGATAAACGACTGTTAGAGTATGATGTCCCACCAGAAGAAGTATTAAGCATGGATAAAAAAACTTTGATAATGGATAATTATGTACGTTGGAAAATTGTAGACCCATTGTTATTCTTGCAAACGGTTCAAGCAATTCCTACTGCAAAAACACGCCTTGATGATATTGTTTATTCTGAGCTTCGTCAAGAGCTGGGGACTCATGATATGGTGGAGATTATTACTGAAACCAGAGATTTAATTATGGATAAAGTGACTGCTGCAAGTAATGAGGAATCAGAAAAGTATGGAATTGAAGTAGTTGATGTTCGCATACGTCGAGTTGATCTTCCATCTGAAAATGAGGCATCTATTTACGCTCGAATGGAAGCCGAACGAAATAGAAAGGCAAATATGTTCAGATCAGAAGGTGAAGAAGAGGCTCAGAAAATACGTGCAAAAACTGAAAGGGATAAAACAGTGATTTTAGCGGATGCATATAAAACTTCACAAGAAATCCGAGGTGAGGGAGAAGCTAGAGCCTTGGAAATCTACGCCAACTCATTTTCAAAGGATTCTAAATTCTATGAATTTTTACGTACTTTGGAGACTTATGAAAAAATCATTGATAAAAAGACAACATTAGTTCTCCCAGGTGATTCCAAATTATTCAAGGAATTAACACAATAATTAAGTAAAAAGATTGTGATATTTTGATATCCCCTCAAAGGTTAATTATGAAAACAGAAATTAAATCAACTACAATTATTGGCGTTCGCCATAAGAAAAAAGTAGCTATAGCTGGTGATGGGCAAGTAACATTTGGAGATATGGCTTTTAAGCAAAAAGCAGTGAAAGTTCGACAATTTAATTCGGATAAAGGAAGTGTATTGGGTGGATTCGCTGGAGCGGCAGCAGACGCATTAACGCTTTTCGAGAAGTTTGAACAAAAGCTTGAGCAATATGATGGCGAATTAAAAAGGGCTGTAGTGGAATTAGCTAAAGATTGGCGTACTGATAAAATACTACGTCAGCTCGAAGCTATGTTGGTTGTAATGGATAAAGATTCTAGTTTTATTATTTCTGGTGATGGAAATGTTATTGAGCCTGATGGCCCAATCGTTACCATCGGTTCAGGAAGTGGATTTGCTCAAGCAGCTGCTACGGCATTCATCCAAACTGATAAATATACTGCAAAACAAATTGCTGAAAAATCATTGAAAATTGCATCTGACCTTTGTATTTATACTAATGATATAATCACACTAATTGAAATCACATGAAAGAATTAACTCCAAAACAGATCGTGCAAGAATTAGATCGGTATATCGTAGGACAAAATAATGCAAAGAAAGCAGCCGCGATTGCAATGAGAAACCGTTGGCGCCGTCAGCAGGTAAAAGGCAACATGCGTAATGAAATTATGCCAAATAATATTATAATGATTGGTTCAACAGGTGTGGGTAAAACTGAAATTGCCCGTCGCTTAGCCACATTAGCAAATGCGCCTTTTATTAAAGTAGAAGCCAGTAAATTTACTGAAGTAGGTTATGTTGGTAGAGATGTTGAATCAATTATAAGGGACCTTATGGACACTGGTGTTTCTATGATTGAGAGGGAAAAAGAGGCTGAAGTTGTTGACCTGGCTTTACACCTGGCTAACGAACATATTTTAGATATTTTATTCCCAGATGATCATAAAAATGATCCTAAACAGTTAAAAGAAATAAAAGAGCGACATGAACGTACTCGATCACGCTTGCGGAAAAAATTAGATGAGGGTCATTTTGAAAATAAAATGATTGAAATTGAAGTTAAAGATCAACCAGCTATTGGAATGCAAATTTTTGGACCGATGGGCATGGAAGATATAGGTATGAATATTAAAGATATGGTTTCTGGTGCTCTACCAAAAAGCAAAAAATCCAGAAAAATGACAGTTAATGACGCTCGCGAATTATTAATTGATGAAGAAGCTAAAAAACTGATTGATCATGATGAGGTTATCCGATTAGCAAAGGATAGAGTAGAAAACAATGGAATTGTATTTCTGGATGAAATTGATAAGGTCGTAGGAGGTGGTAGAGGTATGGGTCCAGATGTTAGCCGGGAAGGTGTTCAGCGAGATTTGTTGCCTATTGTAGAAGGTGGGAATGTTAATACAAAATATGGAGTAGTTACTACTGACCATGTTTTATTTATTGCAGCAGGAGCTTTTCATGTAAGTGCACCTTCTGATATGATACCAGAACTTCAAGGGCGTTTTCCTATCCGGGTAGAGATGGATAAACTCACTACTTCTGATTTTGTAAAAATATTAACGCACCCTAGATCTGCACTGATAAAACAATATACTGCTTTGTTAGCTTCTGAAGGTGTAGAACTTAAATTTAATAATGCCGCTATAAGATCTGTTGCGGAGTTGGCATCAGAGGTAAATACAAAAATGGAGAATATTGGTGCACGCCGATTACATACAATTCTGACTACGCTTTTGGAAACTCCACTATTCGAACATCCAAAAAAAAGTGGTAAGAAAATCAATATTACAGCTAAATCTGTAAAGGAATCACTGAAAGATATTGTTGAGGATCAGGATTTAAGCCGCTATATCTTATAAAATGATTCGACACTTTTTACATATCTCAGATTATTCTAAAGATGAGCTTTGGGACATTCTACATTTAGCAAAAGAAATAAAAATAAAATTTAAGAATGGTGATGACTATAAACCATTTAAAGATCAGTCCTTAGCTATGGTTTTTGCGAAACCATCTGCCAGAACAAGGGTTTCTTTTGAAACTGGTTTCAGTTGGATGGGAGGTCACGCTTTATTTCTTGGGCCAAATGATATTGGTATTGGAAAGCGTGAGGCTGTAAAGGATATCTCAAGATTATTCAGTCGATATAATAACTTGATAATGGCCCGTCTTTTTGATCATAAACATATTTTGGAATTAGCAAAATATTCCAGTGTCCCAGTAATAAATGGTCTTACAGATTACAATCATCCTTGCCAAATCATGGCTGATATTTTAACAATATGGGAGCATCGAGGTAATATAGATAATTTAAAAATCACTTATATGGGGGATGGTAATAATATTGTTAACTCTTGGCTCCAATTAGCCAGCAAATTCCCTATGCATTTTGTTTGTTGTGGACCACCAGGATTTGAACCAGATGAAATTACAGTTAAAATGTTACAGGAGTCTCAGATTTCGACCTTTGAATTATCACATAGTCCAAGGTCTGCTGTTGATGGTGCAGATGTAGTTTACACTGATGTGTGGGCATCTATGGGTCAAAAAGATGAAGTAAAAAAACGGGAAAAGATTTTCTCAGATTACCAAGTAAATGAATCATTGATGGATAGCACGGGGAAGAACACCCTTTTTATGCATTGTCTACCAGCAGAACGGGGTCGTGAAGTTACTGACGGCGTTATGGAAGCATCTTATTCTGTTGTTTTTGATGAAGCGGAAAATAGATTACATGCTCAAAATGCTATTATGGTTACTCTGATGAATTAGATTTTATGGAACAAGTCTTAGTTTTTTTTGGTTCAATTGAATCTACCACTCGATCAATCTTTTTAATCAGTGGTTTAGCACTTTTCTTATCTATGGAATCCATCATTCCATTGTTTAAAATGGATTACAATAAACTTAATCATGCAGGAATTAATCTAATATTCACACTTATAACTTTAATTATTAATCTTTTTGGTGCATTACTAATTATTGCAGGGGTAAACTTCAATTTGAAAAACAAAATTGGAATATTATATCTTATCGGGGATTTGCCAGCGTGGGCTTATGTTATTATTGGCTTAGCCTTACTTGATTTGATTGGGGCCTGGTTGATTCACTGGATAGAGCATAAAGTAAAATGGATGTGGAAGTTTCATCTCATACATCATACTGATCCAAAAGTAGATGCAACGAGTGGTTTAAGGCATCATCCAGGTGAAAATATTTTTCGGCTTTTATTCACATTTTTAGCTGTTATTATAACAGGAGCATCATTAGGCTTGGTTATGTTGTATCAGACCGTCTCTGCATTCTTTGCAGCTTTAACTCATGCTAACATACGAGTTCCTGGTTGGATAAATAAATATCTGTCATGGATCATTGTTACACCTCACTTTCATAAAATTCACCATCACTATGTTCAACCATACACAGATAGCAACTACGGAAATATTTTTTCTGTCTGGGATCATCTTTTTAAGACTGTTAAGACTATAGATAAAATGGATAATCTTGTATATGGAATAGATACCCATATGAGCCTAAAAGAAAATTCAAATATAAAAAACTTACTTATAATACCTTTCCAAGAATACCGGAACCCCCCTGGATCAAAATTTCCTGATTAAGGGGAAAAATAAGGATTTGTTTGTTTAAATTATTTGCTTAATAGTCCATATCCATTCCACCACCCATTCCTCTTGACCTACCTGTAAAGTTTCTTTTATTCCATTTCTTCTTTTGTTCTTTACCAAAGTTATAATTCAATACTAAAGATACATTGCGTTTTTCTCTTTGACGCTCTGCATACATTAACTGGGTATATTCTTCTTGTGTCATTGTGTTGGTTACTTTAGTTGATGTATCAATTATAAACTTACCTGAATCAAAAAGATCATTTACTTTAAGGGTGACAGACAAACGATTTTTTAGAAATGATTTTTGAAGAGCAAGATTCATTCGATAATTTGCTGGAATTGTTCCTGTTGTTATTTTCATCTTTGCTCTACCATTCATTGATAATTCAAGTCTTGCAACTGTAGGGATCATCAAGGTTAGCCTTCCCCCAAGCCCCATCCCTCTCGAGTTTCCATTAAAGTCTGCTTCTCCCTTATCAGAAAATTGAGAATCCCAACCATATCCCCAAATCATTATGCTTGCTAGAGGAATTGGCCTATACATAATATTACCACTCATATTAGTGCTCCTAGAATTTTCGGCATTCCCTGCAGTTAAAATTTCATAAGTTGTTGAATCAAATGTAACATAATCCCTATCCCACCACATTATAACATCATTGGTGTTCTTGAATGAAGTTGATAGGTTGATATTCATTTTTCGTGAGTTACTTGAAAATGTGAGTTCCATTACATCGCTATACTCTGGTTTAAGGTACGGGTTTCCATTTCTTAACCTGCTGATATCTTGCGTGCTTCTTGGAAAAGGGCTCAGGGTTCTTCTATTTGGCCTGTTTACCTTTTTCGAATATCCAAGTTGTATGTTTTGTTTATTTGTAAGTTTGTAGAGTAAATAAGCACTTGGATATATTTTGTCATAGGGGTTATCAAAAGGTGAATCTGCAATAGCATTATCAAAAATCTTAGTTATAATGTTTGTTGAATCGTGTTCAGTAGGGCCATTAAGTATAGCTTTAGTTTCAACTTGTTCCAAACGGGCCCCAATTTTCAAGCCAAAACGATCCGTGACATTATATTTTGTTTCCAAATATGCTGCATAAATATCTTCATTATAACTATTATTATACAATTGACCCAGATAAGTAAGATCTGTACCAAAATCTCTTAAAGTAGTTTTTGCACCAACCTCAATCGCTAATTTATCATTCAACTCATCTTCATAATCAAGCGAGATGGTAAGATTATCATTCTTTTCTTTTGCAGTGGTCCTGTTTTTTTCCTCAGCTGAATATTGTACAGATTCACCCCCTCCGTATTCGTGTACATCATCAATCTCATTTGAAAAACTAACATATGCCTTTAATAGTTCTTTCTCAGAGTCAAATTTATTTTCATATGTTAATACATGATCCATATGGTTCCCATCATCACGTTCTATTGTATATATTTCTTGACCTACCATATAGGGATTTATAGTATTAGTGGTATAACTGTATTCTTGTTCCGTTCTTTCTTTATGTTGTGCTATATCAAATGTATATCCAATAGTGCTTGATTTTGAGGGATAGTAATCTCCACCAAGCCTAAATCCCAAATTATCAGGTGTTCTTGTTCGGCTTGTATTTTGAAATAAAGAATCAATTTTACTTATATATTGGTATTGAAACTGCCGGAGGCCATCTCCAACCCGATCCCCAGTTCTAAAATTAGCACTCGTGAAAATATTTAGTTTTTCTGTACGGTAATTAATATTTCCATTAATATTTTGTTGATTAAATTGGCCCTGCATTGCAGAAATATTTCCATTGAAACCATCTAAAGCACCACGTTTAAGTACGATATTAATTATTCCTCCAACACCGTCTGGATCGTATTTTGCAGACGGGTTTGTTATAACTTCAACTTTTTCTATCATCGATGCCGCAATATTTTCTACTTCTCCACGCCTTCCACTTCCAGTTCTCCCACTTCTTTTTCCATCTACTAAAATGGTTACATTTTCATCTCCGGCTATAGAGACAACTCCATCAATATCCACATCAACAGATGGAATTTTCCGTAAAACATCTGAACCTGTTCCGCCTGAGACTGACAGATCTCTACCAACATTAAATATTTTTTTATCTATAGTTTGAATAAACTGACTTTCTTCTCCAATAACTTCAACAGCATCCATGTTAACTGATGAAATTGCTAATTTAATTTGACCAAAATTATGTTTAATGCCGCCTCCTTCTCCTGGGAATAGATTTATTGGACCTACTTCTTTCTTTTTATATCCAATGAATTCAATAACTGCGACATATCTTCCAAGAGGTATTTCAGAAATATTCAGTTTACCATTCTTGTCAGATAACCCCCCAGTTACCAGTTGGTTATGTTCTAATTCAACAAGTGATACAGAAGCATATTCAATAGGTTTTAAAGTGGTCGAATCAAGTATGGTGCCTTGAATAACACCAATTGCAGGCATCGAAGTTTTTTTAGAATGGTCTTTATGCCCGAAACTATAGTCTATTGTAGCAAGTATTATTACGACATTTACAAAATGTTTTAAAAAATTCATTATTTTAATCTCCAAGAAATTTTGTAAATAACTAAATTTATGAGTTTGTATTTAAACTAAATAAAAACAACTTTGTGTACCTTGAATAAAATCAGTGTATAAAAAAAGATACCATTTTTTTTTATTTTGTTCCAAAGTTTTATATAAAATGATCAATATTTCTGCAACGGATACTAATTATTGTCCTAAGTGTTTTCCTATAAAAAAATTGTATTAGAATTATGTTACAGAAGCCTATCAAGTCTTTGTTTATTTTAATTATAAAATTATATCAAATAATCCTATCACCATTTCTAGGCGATCACTGCCGTCATTTACCAAGTTGTTCGCAGTATGCTATAGAAGCTATAAATGAGTGGGGAGCATTTAAAGGTAGTTTTCTATCTATAAAGCGAATTACGCGCTGTCACCCTTGGGGTAATCATGGGTATGATCCAGTTCCTATGAAAGGTAGAAAATAAATATCAAATATATTGGAATGGATTTAAGATTAAAATTTTGGTTTTATTTGAATATTAATCACTGGATGAGTAGCAGGGGCAGAAAGGGCATTTAATACTTCAAACTGCAGAGCAAATTTTCTTATTTTTTCCTTGGTTTTTATATTCAATATTTTTTCTCCATGAGGATTTATTGTAATTAGATCAACATCAGTATGAAAATTATAGCGACTTATATTTCTCAAGGAAAATGATGCGTCTGAATTATTTATTAACTTAACATTTACAACAAAAGATTTTTTCAGGTAGGTAGCATCTTTAGTATCCAAGCAGGCATTTATAAGATTTACTACGTTTTTATGTTTACCAATAAGATTATTTTTGTACCAGACTACCGTTCTCCTTGCTCTTAAAGCCTTTTTCAATGATGATGGGGTTTTCTCTGATGCAAAAACAAGTGTTACTGGTCTATGTCCTCCAAAAGGTATTTTATATTTCCAATCTACAATACCGTGAATATCAGATGTCCCAAGAATAGTAAGATCATAATCCAGTGCCAATTGTAACGCTTCATCTGAATAGGTAGTATCATTAACTACTTCAATTCCTTCTAAAAGACCTTCCTTTATCAGGGTGATATGCATTTTATCTAAGGGGACACTGGCATCTGGAGATTGTTTGATCCAATGGGGGTGATTCCAAAAAATGAATGCATCTTGAAGACGTGCTTCTTTGAATACTTCAATTGGATCATCAATTAACAATTTATTAGCATCTTTTACAAAAATGGCATTAGCATGTCCTGGTGGCATTGAACGTGTAATTTCGGAACCATTAATAACCATTACCTCTGTTTTTTCCGCAGATTTAGTAGCAATCTGAAAAGAACGGTTACGATCTGGGTGAGGAATATCCTGTTTCCACGGCTGATATTCTAAGTGCTCGGTAGTGGCAATTACATCAACATTATCTTTTTCAGCTTCTTTAACACGTATACTTGGATAAACACGGCCATCTGAAAAAACTGTATGCATATGTAAATCGCATACCAGAGTTAAATATCCAGGGATATCGGGAAATTCAATAGCGCGATTATTTTCAATTTTTCCATCTAGAAATGTTGGAGAAAATAAAAGTAAAACGATTAAGATGGTAAAAAGCAAATTAAATTTCCAGGTGATATCTGTTATTGAGTTTCTTCCCACTGGATTTCCATAGTGTGATATTGAGGTTTCATACCTTTTATAATAGGGATGATAACTTTATATGTTGCTGTTTGTTCAGGTTCTAGTGCGGTATCTGCAATTACTTCGCTATCATAAACCATACGAGTCCCTTTAACAAAAATAGAATCTTTCCCAGCTAAAGATGTGGTTTGGTCCCAAAGGTTGCCAATAACGCGAACGAAATCTGCTCGTTTTTTACCAACATTTTTTATTTTTCCAGAGATTATTTGTCTATCGGGGAAATAATCTATAAAAGGATCACCTATAAATTCGACTTTTGGCGCTGGAAGCTGATATTTATCCATACGGATGACCATTTCTTTTTTTAATACCAATCGACCGATTTGAGTGGATAGAGTTAAACTAGAATCTGTTTCTTCTTCAATATTGCCTAGGACGACGGTACCATTTTGAAGTTCTATTCGATGGTGAAAATTTGGAATATTTATTATTTCTAGGATCTCACGGCTTATATCAGGAATTTTTTGTTTCTGATCGTAGGCCTGTACTATTGTTTTCAACGAATCAATCTCAGATTGCAAGGATTTAAGATTTGATTCGTATTCAAAAAATAAATTTCCAAGTTCAAGTTTGGGTTTTCCTTTTGGTTCTCGTTGCTGAGGCAATGAATCCAATTTGGTTTCTATAATTTCAGAAACGACTTGGTTTGTATCATTTATATCTGTTTTCAATTCTGCTATTGATTCGTTCGGAAGCTCGGATGGAATTAAAACCTGAATTTCTGTATCATCACCCCAAACTGTAACCCAGGAATATCCAACACCCAACTTTTTTTTCTCCGCTTGAATAATATATTTTCCAGAGACAATATTTTTTATTTTAAATACGCCTCCTTTTTTTGTTTTTCCATCTGAAATTTTATTATCATTCTCATCAAGTAAAATTATATTTGCTTTTTTAATTCCTTCACCATTTTCATCTAAAACCGTACCAGATACATCAAATTTTCCTTTTGGTAGACCTTCTTCTTGTGCGGTAGTGCTTGGTTCAGAAATGCTTGAAGGTTCAAGTTCCGAAGGTAGGGTAATGGCAACTTCCAGATCAGTATCTACTACCGTTATAGCTATAATACCTGATCCCAGTTTTTCATCTTTGGATTTAATAGTATAGGATCCTGGAACTATTTTTTTTAAAGTAAAAGTTCCGTCTTTCTTAGATTTAATAACTTTTACTTTTTTATTCTGTGAATCCAGCAGAAGAACAGGTGCTTTTTTAATTCCTTCACCATCTTGGGTGACAACTTTACCTGAAATATTGAATTTATCCTTCCCCGATAGAAATGCCAAAAACAAAAATAATATAAAAAATCTAAATGTTTTATTCATGTTCTCTTTTATTGAAATGAGCTTTAAAGGCCATTCGTCGCACCATTTCAGCGTAGGTTTGCTCTTTACCCAGCACATAAATCATATCTAGAATATTATCATAGTAAATATAATTATCTTTCTTTTCCAAAATTGGAATTAATTTTTCAATCACAGAAGGATCTTTAAATGATCCGAGGTTATCAATAGCTTTTTTTCGAATATCAACTGGATAATCATTACTGCTAGCGATTTCTAAAACAGCTTTTTTCACTTCTGGATCATCGAATTCACCAAGAGCAGCTAACATGGTATTAAGTAAGCTATAATATTGTGATTTTCCCATATTGTATGTGTTCATTAAAGCAAGGACTAGATTTTCTTGTTGGACACCTTTCATAGTATTTAAAGCAAATTCACGCACTTCCATATTTGTACTTCGATCTCCTAGCAGTTCTGCAAAAGCAATGGCTACATCATCAGGATTTTTTTTACCCAAAATCTCTATAGCCATATTCCGAACGCCTACATTTGCTCTTGAATCTCTTGCAATTGAGGTGAGTACAGGAATCACTTGATCATTACCTAAAGCCCCCAGAGTCTGTGCCAATAGTTTTTCTGTTTTGGATAGATTAGCTTTGGCAACTTCATACAGATCAAGTAAAGCAAGCACTTGGTCTTTTGTTCTAACTTTATTTAAATTTTTTGCAAGGGTCAAGTGAATTTCATTGGTCCGATCTTCTAACTTGTGCATAGCTTTTACCATAGCAATGGCAGCTTTAGGATTTTCCTCGAACATCCCAAGCATTTCTATAGATTCATGAAGTAGGGTATAATCTACTGCGGTGGTAGTCTCAACCATTTTTGAAATGACTCTTAGTGCGGTAGGGTGTTGAGATTGTGCCAAGGCTTTTCCAGCTATAACTCTGGCTTTTGTTTGTTGTTTTTCATCTTGATACATACTAACTAATTCATTTAAAGCCTGGACATTGCCATTTTTATACGAATTTTTTAATTTTTGAATATTATTGAGAAAATTTGGGTCATCTGGATCCATAATTCCTTTCTTTCCAAATAATCCATTCACTAAGGAACAACCTTGAATTAAAAATAAAGCAACAATTAATGTTGTAAGAATTTTAGGCATTTTGTCCCCAAGATCGCATAGTTAGTTCTTCTCCATTAAAATATGCATAAGTTGGATTTTGTGACCAGTCACCCATAATTGCTAGTTTCCCTTTTTCTAGATCAATCAATTCTCCTAAATGATAATGCCCACAGATCATATAATCAAATCCATTATTTATATGTTTTTTTGCTACTAATTTTATTTCATTTCGTATATCAAGCTTTACTTTCTCTGTAGGTTCGGAATTATGTCCTTTTTTGGATATCCACCTAGCAAGATTATAAGTAATTGTCGGATGAACCAAACGTAGGGCCCATATAAAAACCTTACTGCGTATTATTTTTTTTAATATTCTATAACCTTTATCCCAGGTTAAGAGTCCGTCTCCATGGGTAACATAGAATTCTTTACCATTGATGGAAAATTCCGTATCACCAAAGTACACTTCATCCATAATATCTTTCATTATATAATCTTGTACCCAATAATCATGATTCCCCAAAAGGAAATGAAGCGATACGCCACACTTTTTTAATTCCAAAGCCTTGATGAAAAAATCTGTAAATGCTTTGGGAATCAAATCATGATATTCAAAATAAAAATCAAAAAGATCTCCAACAAAAAACAAAGTCCCCCCAGTTTGTTTAACCGTATCCATAAATTTAAATAAGCTTTTTCGGCGAAATTTCTCATCTGGAGATTGATCCAACATAAGGTGGATATCGGAAATAAAATAGACAGGTATTTCCATGACTATGAAAACTTACTTGGAACTCTTTTTTATGGCAAGCTCTGTCCTTAATTTAAAAAATTTCAATTTTACGCCAAGTTAGATTTTTATTTTAACAAATATATTGGGAATTCGGTCTTATCGAGATGTAGATTCATATAATAATGCGAATAATTATATTAATATTTATATTTTTGTTTCCTTTGCTAATAGGTCAGTCTTTTGGACAGAATAAAATCCAGTATCGAAACTTTGACTGGTCCTACATTCAGTCGCCGCACTTTGACATTTACTTTTATGGAGGCGAGCAAGATCTAGCTGAATTTACTGCAGATATTGCTGAAGAAGCTTATGAACAAATTTCTCTACATCTTCGTTGGGACTTAAAACGTCGAGTTTCAATAATGGTTTATAATTCTCATAATGAGTTTCAACAGACTAATATTGTATCAACTTATATGTATGAAGGGATTGGTGGAGTAACAGAATTATTTAAAAACCGTGTTGTTTTCCCTTTCGAAGGAAATTATGAACAGTTTCGCCATGTGATTCACCATGAACTAGTTCATGCTGTGATAAATGATATGGTTTATGGTGGAAGTATGCAGAATATGGTTACAAGTAGAACAAAAATTAGAGTTCCTCTTTGGGCTAATGAAGGTTTGGCAGAATTTTTAAGTTCAAATTGGGATACAAAAGCGGATATGGTTTTACGTGATATTGCTGTTCATGAAAGGATGCCCTCAGTTCAAGAGTTGAATTATTTTATGGCCTATAAAGGAGGACAGTCTCTTTGGCGTTTTATTTCCACTAAATATGGTCGTGAAAAAATTGGAGATGTGTTTCGATCCATGAAGCGAACACAAAATGCAGAGCGGGGTTATGAACAAGCACTTGGAATGAAATATGATGACCTAACTATTCAATGGCATAAGTATTTGAAGAAGGAATATTGGCCAGATATTGCGGATAGAGACCCAATTGAAGATATTGCAGAAAAGTTAACCGATCATAAAAAAGAAAGAAATTTTTACAATGTTAGTCCAGCTTTATCACCAGATGGAAGTATGGTTGCTGCCCTTTCAGATCAATCTGGTTATTTTGATATTGTTTTATTTAATGCAATGACTGGGAAAAAAATTAAAAGTCTTGTTAAGGGTAGCCGGTCAGTAAATTTTGAAGAATTAAAATGGTTACAGCCAGGTATTTCCTGGTCTCCAGATAATAAATCAATAGTTTTTGCTGCTAAATCTGGTAAAGGAGATGCTTTACACATTGTTGATATAGGCACTAAAAAATCAAAGAAAATAGAAATAGAGCTGGATGGTTTATTCTCAGCATCTTGGAGCCCAATAGGAAATGAAATTGCTTTTGTTGGGAATAAAGGTGGTGCTAGTGATATTTACATCTATAATATAGATACAAAAAAATATTCCCAATTAACTAAAGATAGATTTTCAGATTCTTACCCATCTTGGAATCCCGAAGGGACACATATAACGTTCGTATCAGATAGAGGAGATAAGATATCTGGATTATTAGTGGGGGATATGAGTGACCATGATTTTAGCCAAACTGATATTTATATAATTGATAAAAATTCTGGCTCTATCTCACGGGTTACAGATACAGACTATAATGAGTCGCATCCAGTATGGGCCAATACGGAAAAAACTCTTCTTTATACAGCAGATTTTAATGGAGTTTGGAATCTTTACTATAAACACTTAAATGAAAAAGTTAGTTCTCAAAATAGTATTGTAATTGGCGATGTTGAGCCATATGCAGTTACCAATGTTCTAACTGGGTTACAACAACCTACTATTTCTAAAAATGATGACAGGGTAGTTTTTGCAGGATATTCTGGAATTGGATGGGATCTATACAGTGTTGTTAATCCAATGAATCTAAAAGCGAAATTGATAGAGCCAACCCAATTTATAAAAAGAAAATCCTTAAATAATGAACAGATTACGGATCTTAGAAAAAATAAAAAACGAAAGGATATTGCAGAAAACAATGGAAATTTTTCTAATTGGATATTTGCTCCTGGATATAGCCACCTTAATTCAAATATAGCTCATTCTCCACATGTTGAACAAATTCCTGTAGATAGTGCAGAGATAAATGGTCGCCATATACCCCAAACCTATAAAACAAGATTTACATTGGATTTAATCAGCGGAAATCTACAGATTAGTAATGTATTTGGCACACAGGGCATGACTTATTTTGCTTTTAGTGATATTCTTGGTGATCACCAGATCGCATTTGGCACTGAAATGGTTTTAACGCTAGAAAGCAGTGATTATTATTTTTATTACGCATACCTTAAAAATAGACAAGACTATCATTTAATGGCCTTTCAGAATGCTGACTTTTTTACTATTAATAGCTATAGTTATTATGGATATAATACATTAGCAAGGTTACGGCACTATGGACTACAGGGTTTTGTATCAAATCCGTTTAGCCGATATAATCGTATCGATATAGGATTATCTTGGCATAATATTGATTATTCAATATTAGAGCCTCAAGCTAATGAATATGAAATGCAATATGTAGAGACTAATTCCACAAAATATTCTGCAGTACTTCCTACTTTCAGTTGGATATATGATAATTCTGTTTTTGGATTTACAGGTCCAATAGATGGTTTTCGGCAAAATTCATCGCTTACTATTAATCCTGGATATGGTTCAACAAACAATTTAAAATTCCGAACATTGAAACTAGATGCTCGTAAATACTGGAGGTGGGGTAGAGATTATACTTTAGCAGTAAGAGGATTTTTGGGAAAAAGTTTTGGCCCAGATAAACAACAATTTTTCATGGGAGGTATTCCATATTTACTTGGCGGCATTGGTGAGACAAACGGGCAAAGGGATTTAGGTAATTACAGGGATGTTATTTTAGATACATCAAATGCTTCTTTAATTCATGATATTTATTTTACTGAATATGCATTTCCACTTCGAGGGGCTAGATTTGCTGAACGATTTGGATCAACAGTTGCTTTAGCTAATATTGAAATTAGATTTCCATTTATAAACTATCTTGCTTTGGGTTTTCCCTTAAAAGTTATTTTTGGCAATATTCGTGGTCATGCTTTTGTTGATATTGGTGCTTCTTGGAATAATGCTGATGAATTTTCTTCTCAATCTTGGCCAATTAGATATGGATCAAATATTTCCGGAAAATTTTCTCCAATTGTTTCCACAGCTGGGTTAGGAACTAAAATAAATCTAGGATATTTTTTACTTCGTATCGAAACTGCGTGGGATAAAAACCCCAATGGATACTCGAAGCCACAATGGTATTTTTCCCTCGGCCCTGACTGGTAAAACTCGTGCTTTTATGGTTTGGCCATGAAAGGTAATTTTTCTAATCATCATGGTTAAATTAAAAACTAAGACTGTATTTCTTTGTTCTGCATGTGGTAATGATTTTCCTAAATGGAATGGCCAGTGTCCATCTTGTAGAGAATGGGGGACTCTTTCTGAATTAATAATATCATCTAAAAAGAATAGAAAAAATACTGAAATTAGAGAATCAAAATTTCTTCCAGATTTATTAGATAGAAAGCCCATTGAAAGATTTACTACAGGGCTTAAAGAAATAGATAGGGTATTGGGAGGGGGATTGCTTTCCGGTGCATTGATTTTACTTGGTGGTAGTCCAGGAATTGGTAAATCTACACTTGCTCTCCATATATGTTCAGGGATTAATCGTAAAGGACTGTACATATCTGCGGAAGAAAGTGAAGAACAAGTTGCGTTAAGGTCCAACCGACTTAAAATTAATTGTAATCATCTCCATTTATCAGGTGAAAACAAACTTGATGGAATTATTACACACATGGATCGAATAATGCCAGAATTTGTAGTTATAGATTCTATCCAGACAATAGTGAACTCCAGTTTAGATTCTTTACCTGGTTCTCCTAGTCAAATTCGTGACTGTGGTCAAAGGCTATTAGAAATTTCAAAACAAAGAAATATCACAATTTTGATTGTAGGCCATGTTACTAAAGAAGGAACAATCGCTGGTCCTAAGATGCTTGAGCATATGGTAGATACTGTTTTGTATATGGATGGTGATGATCGTTATAACCATCGTATTTTAAGATCAGCTAAAAATCGCTTTGGTGCCACTCATGAAGTTGGGATTTTTAATATGGATTCAGAAGGGCTAAAAGAGGTTTCGAATCCTTCTGAAATGTTTTTATCAGAACGAAGTATAAATATACCTGGAACTAGTATTTATCCATCTTTAGAGGGAACTCGCCCTATTTTAGTGGAAGTGCAAGTATTAGTATCAAATACTAATTTTGGTATACCTCAACGAAACGTAAATGGATTAGATTATAAACGTTTATCCATGCTTGTTGCCGTCCTTGAGAAAAGAATGGAGTTAGCTATGGGGACTAAAGATATTTTTGTTAATATTGTTGGCGGACTTAGAGTTGATGATCCAGCAGCAGACCTTGCCATTATTTGTTCAATTGCTTCCAGTGTAATGGATCTGCCTATTGATGAGAATATTGTTCTTTTAGGGGAGGTTGGTTTGGCAGGAGAAGTACGATCTATTAGCCAGTTGGAGCATCGATTAACCGAAGCGGAAACACTAGGGTTCAAGACAGCTATTGTCCCCGCTTCCAGTCTTAACAATAAAATAGAAAAGCTAAAGATTGATTTGATACCTGCCAAATTTGTAAAAGATGCCTTTAAAATATTGTTTTAGATGTAATAGATGAACGAAGAAAATTCTAAGGAATAGAATATAATATTCATAGTTAGAGGATTAAAAAAATTAATTTATAATGAAATTTACGATAAATATAAATGATCATAATACAGCTGCACGTACAGGTATTTTAAAAACAGATCACGGCTTAATTAATACTCCTGTTTTTATGCCGGTAGGAACATTAGGGGCAGTTAAAACTATGGCTCCAAATGATTTAGAAGAAATTCGTTCACAGGTAATTTTAGGAAATTCTTATCATCTTTATTTGCGGCCTGGTTTTGACATAATAAATGAAGCTGGCGGATTACATAAATTTAGTGCTTGGGATGGCCCTATATTAACAGACAGTGGTGGATTTCAGGTTTTTTCCTTATCAAAGTTGAATAAGATAACTGATGATGGTTTAGAATTTCAATCCCACTTAGATGGGAGTAGACATTTTTTTTCTCCTGAATTTTCTATGGAAATTCAACGAAATCTAGGTGCGGATATTATTATGGCATTTGATGAATGTCCCCCAGGAAATTCCGATATAAATACATTAAAATATGCAGTAGAAAGAACATATCAGTGGATGAAGCGATGCGATGTCTGGCTCAAAAAAAATCCCGAACTTTATAATTATAAACAAACAATATTCCCTATTATTCAAGGATCTATTAATCATGAATTAAGGAAACTTAGCGCTGAAGCATTGATTCCATTTTCTATCTGCGGTATCGCTATTGGTGGACTTGCAGTGGGTGAAGCAAAAAATGCGATGTATGATACCATAGAATTTTGTGACAGTATTCTACCTAAAGATCAACCCCGTTATCTAATGGGTGTTGGTAAACCCACTGATTTATTACAATCAGTCCGTCGTGGTGTGGATATGTTTGATTGTGTAATTCCTACCAGAAATGGTAGAAACGGACATATTTTTACTTCTGATGGTGTCATAAACATAAAAAATGAAAAATATAAAAAAGATCTTTCATTCGTTGATTCTAAAAGCTCCCATATTTGGGGTAGTACTTTTTCAAAGTCATATTTAAGGCATTTATTTAATGTAAATGAGGTGCTAGGTCTTCGTATCGCTTCTACTTTAAACTTATCCTACTATATTGATCTTATGACGACTATTCAAAAAAAAATTTCTCAAGGTAATTTTGATAATTGGTCAAAATCTTTACTTTTAGATATGAAAAATATGAAAGGTATGTGATGGCAGATATATTGGTTAGAGTAATTGATGCATATGTATTTCGTCGGACTAAAGAAGGGATTAAATTTTTGTTATTAAAACGTTCTAAGACCAAAATTTATGAACATCTTTGGCAGGGAGTTGCTGGAAAAATAAAAAATAAAGAGAAAGCTTGGGAAGGGGCTATTCGCGAACTAAAGGAAGAAACAGGATTAGACCCAGTGAATATGTTTGTAGCAGACCACGTAAGTAAATTTTATGAGGTTTACGGTAATAGGGTTAATTTTGTTCCTGTATTTGGAATTGAAGTTTGCACAAAAGAAGTGATATTATCCGAAGAACATTGTGATTTTCTTTGGGTAGATTTAAAAACTGCAAGGGATATACTTGTCTGGAAAGGACAAAAAGAAGGTATTACTTCTGTGGCTGATATGCTTAATTCAAATGATGATCGATTTAAATGGTCAGAAGTTGATTTAAACACAAAGGATAAAAAGTAAAATTTATTGTTAGAGTACAATTTTTATATTAAAAAATCTAGGAGGTATAATGTTAAAAGAAAAAACTAAAGCACCAGACTTCACACTTGAAAATCAAGATGGGAACTTAGTTTCTTTAACTGATTTATTAGGGAAGAAAGTATTGCTTTGGTTTTATCCAAAGGCCAACACCCCTGGATGAACAATCGAAGGTAAAGAACTCCGGGATGAGTTCCAAAATTTTCAAAAGAAAAACACTATAATTCTTGGGATGAGTTCTGATTCTGTGAAAGCCCAAAAAAATTTTTGCACAAAACATGAATTCCCCTTTTCACTTCTTTCTGATCCAGATAAAATAGTAATACGTTCTTATGAGGCTATTGGAATGAAAAAAATGTATGGTAAAGAATATGAAGGGATTTTTCGAATATCTTATTTGATTGATGAAACTGGAATGATAGAAAAAGCGTATGAAAAAGTAAAACCTAAGGATCATGCTCAGCAGGTTTTAGCGGATCTAAATTAAAGATAAATGTATAATGTCCCATCACGGAACGATAATCTATTTTTCTCATCATCTAGGTATCCCATCATTACGGAATGCCCCTTGATTAAAAGCACATTTTTTCTTTTGCTAAAATTTGTAAGGTGGATAGGTTGTTTTCCCAAAGAAAGCACAGCACTGTTTTCAGGGCAGATAGATAGTTGGTTGCTTTTGAACTCTTCTAGGTGTTTTAGATCTTTTCGTATGAAAAAAGTACTGTTCTGATCTTTCTCTGATATTGTTATATCGGGTTTTGAATTTGTAAATATACAACCGCAGTATATAGGTAAAATTACTTTAAGTACTGCCCACGAAGTAGAATTTGACTCTAAGTCACAGAAAATCCTTGTCCGGCTCTTTATCCCTGTAATTTTTTGAATAGAATTAGTGTTAGAAAGTAGATTGTAATGTGATAAACGTATCCCTTTTTCTGGTGACCAAAATACCAATGCTTCGTCACTAAGTAGTGCTTTATATTTTGGATTATAATTAAATGGCAGGTTATTGATAATCTCAAACAAATCTACATTATTTTTTATCAAATGATTTGTTTTACAGGATCGTTTAGCATTTTCTATTTCTGAGGATTCAAGTATTACTGCTGATGCACCCAAACTCCATATACCAAATAATAGAATCCCAGTTTGCGGGAATCCTATATCTTGTATAATTACTCTTTCTTTGGGTTTTATTTTTAAACTGTCAAGCCAATAGGCAGTTTGATGGACAAGTTCGTAGAATTTGTAGTTAGTAATCTTGTTTTTCTCATAGATTATTTGTTCAGAAAATTTGATATTTTGTCCCTCTATAAGTGAATACATATTTGGATAAGGAACCATATATTCAATAGGTTCTACATTTCCAAAACATTGGGCTTTATAAATATTGGTTTTAATATTATTATTCAATTTTTCCTTCATTATATACATCATAATTAATATGAAAAAGAACAATAGTACCAATAACTACAATTCTGCTAATTGGTTTTCCATCACCAATTTCTTCAATCTGGCGAAAAGATAATTGTAGGTTATTTGGAATAAATACGGTTAAAATAAGAAAAAGGTGCAACATTATATTTCATATCTTCAGAAAGAGTCTATACAATCGCAATAGGTAATTAGACTATAGTTCCAATGAATAATTTATAAGTTTCTTGGTAATAATGTTCTAAGGAATTAAAAATCACAATAAATTTTACGAATTTGTTTCTAAAAAATGCACTTGTTCTATACTTACTTAAAATAGCTTTTATCAAAAATAAATCAGAATAATAAAGCTATGTCTTTTTGTAATCTTTTATTTGCGTGATTAATAAGAAATATTCATAATATTTAAAACAAACTATTAATATAAATTGTTATGCATATAAAAGGTCCCCTTATTCCAGCTAAGTTTATTGATCGTCCCAATCGATTTATAACTGTGATTAATATAAATGGAATTGAATATCATAGCCATTTAGCAGATCCTGGAAGATTGAAAGAGTTGCTTTTACCTGGGGCAAATCTTTTGGTTAGGCCTGCACCTGAAAACTCGAAAAGAAAAACAAAGTTTTCCACTATAATGATAAACCATAATGGACAATTGATTTCACTAGTATCTTCTTTACCAAATCAGTTTGTTAAAGAAGAAATATTGAGAAAAAAATTACCAATGTTAAAAAATTATGTCCTTATTCGCCCAGAAGTAAATGTTGAGAATCACCGTTTTGATTTTTTGCTTCAAGATATCTATGGAAAAAACTTTTTTTTAGAAGTCAAATCTGTAACTTTTGTAGATAATTGGGTAGCCCAGTTTCCAGACGCTATAACAAATAGAGGAACAAAGCATGCTTTTGCATTAAAAAATTTGGTTGAAAACGGTGAAAAAGCGGGTATTCTGTTTGTATGTCAGCGTCCAGATGCGAATTCATTTCGAACTATGTGGGAGCGAGATCCAAAGTTTGCAAAATCAGTATTAGAAGCAAATAGATCTGGAGTAAAAGTTTGGTGTATTACATTGCATGTTTCAGAAACAGAAATGACTTTTGATCAGGAGATTCCAGTAGATTTAGAATTTCCAAAAAATTAAATTTTGAAATTGATAAAATATTTTTCTATTTTATTTATAACCCTTTTTTGGGTTATTTTGATATACTGTTGTGCATCGATACAAGCTCCTAGCGGAGGGCCCAAAGATGAAACTCCACCCGAGTTAATTCAGACTATACCTGAAAATAAGACTATATTTTTTAAGGAAGATAGAGTAGAACTTGTTTTTTCTGAATATCTTGATGAAAAATCGGTTTACAATTCAATCACAATTATGCCCAAGTTGAAGAAGAGTCCCGATTTTATATACAAGGGTAATCGATTATTTATAGATTTTCATGATTCTTTGATTTATGGCCAAACTTACATTATTTCAATTGACCGTAGTCTGAAAGATGAGCATGGAGTTAATCTCAAGAAAGGTTTGCAGATAGCCTACGCTACTGGTGGAAAGATTAATGAAGGATCAATATCTGGAACTATAAAATACAGCAAACCAGCTTCTGCTCAATTATGGAAAATTAAATCTAAAGAAGATTTAGTCTTATTCTACAAAAGAGAACCAGATTATATTGTTGATGCATCTGATAATGGTAATTACCATTTTCAGTTTTTATCATCAGGACAGTATAAAATCGTTGGTGTAGATCAATCGATAACAGGAATATCCATCGATCCTAAGCGTACCATTACTGGTTTACCTTGGGAAATGATTATTAAACTTGATAATGATGAAATTGTTTCAGGCGTGGATATGATAATCCCAGATAAATTGGCGATTAATAAAATAAATAGGGCTGAATGGACCACAGGGGAATGGTTTAAATTATTTTTTTCAGAAGATGTTTCAAACATAGTAACTCTATTGTCAATTCAAGCTTTCTCTAACGATTCAATACTTAAGGTAATAGATATATTTATGGATGATGAGGATGAAAAAGTTATTCATTTAGTTTTGGATAAATCTATTAATTCTCCAAGTTTGATTACGTTTTTTTTGAAAGATGTTTATGATGATGATGATAAACTTTTTGACTCTAGTAGAGTTACTGTTAAAATGGATACTGTACGTGATACCACAAATGCAAAAATTAAATTTCCGGAGGAATCCTATATTCATGCAATCGAGAATGAAAAAATTGTTCCAGTAAAAATTCGGTTTTCAACTTTTATGAAAAAATATATAGTTGAGAACAGTGTACTTCTTATGCAAGACTCAATTTTGATTCCATTTAAATATGATTGGATTTCCCCTTTAACCTTAATGATTACACCTTTTAGAAATTGGATTTCTAAGACTAATTATCAGTTGGAAATTCATGCAGATAAACTTTATCCAATATATGGAGAATCACTTGTTGATTCTGTAACTACTATCTCTTTCCAAACATCATCTTATATTAAATTTGGGAGGTTATTAGGGGAATTAGAATCCAGCATTCCTAGGAAAATTATTGCCCAGGTAAAAGATTTTGAAAAAGGAATAAACAATTCTCATGCTATTGTAAATTTTGATGGGACATTTCTAATGAATCGCTTACGTGAAGGAAACTATTCCTTACTTTTTTTTGAGGATAGTGATGGGAATAATCATTATTCTTATGGGACTATAAATCCCTATAAGCCCGCAGAATGGTTTTTTATTTTTCCTGATACAGTAAAAATTCGTGGGAATTGGGATATGGAATTAAACAATATTCAGATCAAAAAAAATTTCCTTAGATGAAATGCGTCATATTAGCAGGTGGTAGTGGAACACGGTTCTGGCCACTAAGTCGCAAAGATTACCCAAAACAATTATTAAATATTGTGGGTAAACAATCTATGATTCAAATGACTATTGATCGTTTAATAAAAGTTAAAGGGGTTACTGATATTTATATTATAACCCGCTCAGACCTTCGAGAAAAAATTATTGATCAAATTAAAACAGTCAAACCTGAAAATGTAATTGCTGAGCCAACAGGGAAAAATACCGCCCCTGCTATTGGTTTGGTCAGCACTTTGATTGGTCTACAAAACCCTAATGAAGTAGTGGGATTTTTCCCTGCAGATCATTTAATCATTGGTCATTCTGAATTTGAAAAAGCTTTACAAACTGCAGAACGTCTTGCTAAGAACAGTGATTCTATTGTTACTATTGGTGTTCAGCCTACCCATGCTTCCACAGCATATGGATATATTCAGTTTGACGAAATTAGTGAAAAAGAATATCCTGGTTCCTACAAGGTAAAAACCTTTGCGGAAAAACCCCATGAGAAATTGGCACAGAGATTTATATCAAGCGGAGATTTTTTGTGGAATGCTGGAATGTTTATTTGGAGAATAGATACTTTTATGAAAGAATTAAAGATTTATATGCCTGATTTATATGAATCTTTACAGGAAATTTCCTTAAGGATGAGGGGTGAAAAAACATTTAATGATATATGGGAATATATTGTTCCAGTTTCTATTGATTACGGTTTATTAGAAAAATCAAAAAATATTTATGTGGTCGCTTGTGAATTTCAATGGAATGATTTAGGTTCTTGGAATGCATTATATGATGTGTTAGGTAAAGATGATGAAGGTAATATTATTAGAGGTAAAGGGAAAATCTTGGATGGAAAAAATAATTTCATTGAATCGAATCAACGATTTACGGCTATAATTGCAGCTAATAATTTGGTGGTTATAAATACAAAAGATGTAACCTTAGTTGTTCCTCGTGAAAAGGTGGAAATGGTTAAAGAAATGGTCGAGTATTTAAAGAGAATAGGTAAAGATGATTTAATCTAATGAAAAATAATAAATTGTATTTAGAGTTTGAACAACTTAGTGAACGTCTTGGGGTGAGGATTGTAAAAGGGAAAGGTGATTTTGTTGGAGGCCCTTGTAAGATTAATGGTGAAGCTATAATTGTCATTAATAAAACGAAGCCTATTGAGCAACGTCTGAAAATATTAGCTGGCAGTTTTTTAAAATATTCTTTGGATGAAGTATATATGATTCCAGCTTTAAGAGCATATATAGAAGATGTACGTTTAATGGATCTTTAATTTCTTGATTTTTCCTAGAGTACGAGGTTGCAATCAACACTTTTTTATCTGAAACTTTACTACTTTAAAGAGGCTTATATATGAAACAGTACCAATCATCTGATATCCGTAATTTTGCTATTGTTGGCCATGGCTCCAGCGGAAAAACTTGCCTTGCAGAATCGATGTTAAAATCAGGAGGTATAATTAATAGGCTCGGAACTATAGAAGCGGGGACCACCACATCTGATTATCATCCTGGTGAAAAAGACCGGCAGATTTCCATACATGCTACTCCACTTCATATGGAATGGATGGAAAAAAAATTCAACTTAATTGATACTCCAGGTTATTCTGATTTTATTGGTGAAGCTTTGGGATCTTTGAGTGTCGTAGATTTAGCTATTATTACCATCCATTCTGTCAATGGCATTGAAGTCTGTACTGAAAATATGTGGAATCATGCAACAAAACTTGGAATTCCAAAAATGCTTGTTGTAAATGGTTTAGATAGAGAACATACTAATTTTGATTTAATATTAAATCAAGCAAAAGAAAGATTTGGGAATAATGTTTTTCCTATGCAATTACCTGTTAATGAAGGTCCAGGATATAATCAAAATGTAGATGTTCTCAGAACAAAACTTATTTCTTATGTTTTAGATGGATCTGGAAAAATGACTGAAGAAGATCTTCCAGATAATTTGAAAGAAAAAGTTAAAGGTCTCCATGAAGAACTAATTGAGTATGTAGCTGAATCCGATGATACTTTACTTGAGAAATTTTTTGACCAGGATGGACTTACAGAAGAAGAAATGAGGAATGGAATTCATCAAGCAATTCAAGATCAAACATTTATTCCATTATTTTGTACTTCAGCTACCTCCAATGTAGGTGTTTCTAGATTATGTGATTTTATATCTAAGTATGGTTCATCACCAGATGATAGAAAAACAATTATGGCCCAAGATAATCAGGGTAATGATATTCAAGTTTCATTGGACGGATCGGAAACAGTATTGCAGATCTTTAAAACTATGTCTGAGTCACATATTGGTGAATTATCATTGTTTCGTGTTTATTCAGGAAAAGTAAGAACTGGTCGGGATTATTATAATACAAATCGCAATACTAATGAACGCTTTGGGCAATTGTTTATCTTAAATGGCAAGAATAGGATCCAAGTAGAACAGCTTTCTGCTGGAGATATTGCAGGAGTTGTTAAATTAAAAGATACTCATACAAATAACACTTTATGTTCTGGAGAACATGTAACACTTCCTCCTTTAGAATTACCCAATCCAAATATTCATGCAGCAATTGTTCCTTCAGCAAAAGGAGATGAGGAAAAACTTGCTATAGGTCTTTCAACATTACATGAAGAAGACCCAACATTTGTATATCGTGTTGACAGTGAAGTCAAACAAACTATTATATCAGGGCAAGGAGAATTGCATTTAAAAGTTACTACTGAACGATTAAAACGGAAATTTGGAATTAATATTTTACTAGAGGAGCCAAAAGTTCCTTATAGAGAAACAATAACTGCTAAAGGTGACTCAAAATACCGTCATAAAAAACAATCAGGTGGAGCAGGCCAATTTGCAGAAGTTTGGATGCGGATTGAACCTAAAAACAGAGGTGATGGTATAGAATTTACACATTCACTTGTTGGGCAAAATGTAGATCGAGTTTTTGTTCCATCTGTTGAAAAAGGTGTGAATACAGCATGCTCAGACGGGATTCTTGCTGGGTGTAAGGTTGTAGATATAAAAATTGATTTTTATGATGGGAAAATGCATCCAGTTGACTCAAAAGATATTGCATTTCAGACTGCAGGGAAACATGCTTTTAGAGAATCATTCCTTAGTGCTCATCCTTGTCTTTTAGAACCTATTATGGATATTGAAGTAAAAGTACCAGAGGAATTTATGGGCGATATTATGGGTGATATTTCTGGTAAGCGGGGTAAAATCATGGGTATGGATTCAGATGGAGGGTTCCAAATTATAAAAGCGCAGGTTCCTCAGGCAGAACTATATCATTATGCCACTAATGTAAGATCGCTTACAGGAGGGAGAGGAATTCATACAGAGTCTTTTAGTCATTATGAAAAAATGCCAAAAGATTTTGAGAAGAAAGTAATCAATGCTGCAAAAAAAAATGATGAATAATTTATTGAACTGTGGATAAGTTGTGGGCACCTTGGAGGATAGATTATATCCGATCGCCTAAAGATGATGGATGTGTTTTTTGCTCAAAAATTGATTCTGAAAATGACCAGAAAAATCTTGTATTATTTAAAGGCAGAAGTTCTTTTGTTTTAATGAATCTTTATCCATATTCAAATGGACACCTAATGATTGCTCCTTATCAACATACTTCAGATCCCTCAAAACTTTCCAAGAAAACTAATCTGGAAATTATTGAAATGGCAAATAAATCAATGGAGATTCTTCGAATGGTTATGAAAGCAGAAGGATTTAATTTTGGTGCTAACCTTGGCAAGGTAGCTGGAGCAGGCATTGAAGAACATCTTCACTACCATGTTGTTCCTCGTTGGGCTGGAGATACTAATTTCATGCCTGTTCTTGGTAATACAAAGGTTATTATGGAAGCTCTTCAAGAATCCTGGGATATGTTAAAACCCCATTATACCAAAATACAGAACTCATCTTTATGATCCTTGAATTTAGCCGTACTTGGCTTCCATACATCTATTTATATAGTGTTGGAGGATTTATTTTTTTTACTGGAATGGTGATAGTTCTTAGGTCTGGTTCATTAAAAAAACAAAATCCTAAACATAGATTTTGGTACCATATCCTCATTTTTGGATTTTTCTATTATTTGTTTATTCATGGTGCGGGAATTCAAGCTGCTTTAGGGAATTATTTAATTATGTTTTTGAATATATTAGCAATTTTTAGTCTCTTACTATGGACTTTGATATCATCAAAGTCTGATTCAGAAAAAAATTCTATTTTAAAGCTGGTAAAATATGATGAATTATTACATGTAGTTTTTGGTGTTTTGTTATTATTTATCTTAATAGTATTAAAATGGATCCAGTAATACAAACATCAAATTATTTCTGGGTGATTATTTTCGGATATTTTGCTTTGGTGTTGGGTTTTGGTTCGTTTTTTGCTCGATATAACAAAACCACTCAGGACTTCTTCTTTAGCGGAAGAAGATTTTCATGGTGGCTCATCACAATGTCTATTGTAGCAACAGGAGTTGGTAGTCACAGTTTTTTAAAATATTCATCAAAAGCTTATGAACATGGATTTTCATCTACCATGACTTATATGAATGATTGGTTTTTTATGCCGATGTTTTTGTTTGGTTGGTTACCGATTGTATACTATACCAAAATTCGATCTATTCCAGATTATTTTCAGCGCAGATTTAATTCAGGGGTGCGAGTTCTTGCAACAGTTGCCATACTGGGATATATGATTGGTTATATTGCTATTGGTTTTCTTACTATGGGAAAAACATTGGAACCATTATTGGGGTGGAATCTGTATACAATAATTTTTGTGGTAGCGATTGTTTCTGGGATATATATTACTTTTGGAGGCCAAACTGCTGTTATTTTTACGGATTTAGCTCAAGGTTTTATACTCCTTTTTTCTGGTGTGCTAGTTTTCATACTTGGTATAAAATTTTTAGGCGGATGGTCTATTTTCTGGAACGCTTTAACCCCAGAATTCAAGCTGCCACTTGCGCACTATAACTATCCACCTAATTTTAATTTTGTAGGAATCTTTTGGCAGGATGGTGTTGCAGGTTCTGTAGGATTTTTATTTATGAACCAAGGTTTAATTATGCGTTTTATGGCTTGTAAATCTGTCCACGAAGGACGTAAAGCTGCAGCCTTTAATGTTTTGGTACTTTTACCTATATCAACGGTTGTAGTCTCCAATGCTGGTTGGATTGGGAAAGCCATAAGCATTGTAACTCCCCAAGCTTGGGATACCTCAACGAAATTGGATCATGTATTCACTCAGGTCGCCTATATGATAACTGGGAGCGAAATTTTATTTGCTTTTGTAATTGCAGCTGTCGCAGCGGCACTTATGTCGACAGTAGATACATTAATCAATGCTGTGGCAGCTGTCGTAATTAATGATATATACAGGCCAATTATTAAAAATCGTGATGATAGCCATTACTTAAAGGCTGCTATGATTGTTTCTGCGCTAGCAGCCGCTTTTGGAGCCTTTGCTACAATTTTTTTTAATAATTTCCCAACACTTTATGAAGCGCACGGTTTTTTTCATAGTACAATGACACCTCCTTTGGTAGTGGCAATTTTTCTTGGTATATTTTGGAAACGATATAATACGCCTGCTGCTGTAGCAACATTCTTAGGAGGGGCAATTCTAATGTGGATAGGAAGCAAATATCCCCAGATTTTCATTTCTCCCTTTGATCATGGAATAAAATTTAACCCTGACCGTCCTTACTCTTATATTCGAGCACTCTATAATACTATCGTTTGCGTTGGCTCGGGAGTTATCGTTGGTTTATTAACTTCACCAATGGATAATAAAAAAACTGAGGGATTAACTGTCTGGTCTTTGGATAAGGCAAGAGAATATTTTAAGGGAAGTCTCCCGAATGATATTCCAGGTAAACCTGTGATAGTCAACTGGAAATCCATTGGAAAAGATAAGAATGAAGTAAATTTCTCTGTTAAGGATATGGAAATAATGGGGGCTAAAAAAGGTGACCTAGTTTATCTTTGCGATAAGCGAAAATGGTTAGGTGGTCTAAAATCTGTTCATTCTATTTATGGGGAACCCCATGATATAGATGGTTTAGTATACATTACAAACGCTCATTTAGAATCTGGACGATTTCAAAATAATTTGGAATTAATTGCTGAAAAAGAATTATAATTTTTTCATACTTTTTTTCTCCATTTTTCTAGTATGCCCTTTATTCCAATGAAAGTTGCAATCAAAAAAAAGATATGAAATAGCACCTCATTCAATCTTAATAGTATACCCGCCCATTGTATTTGTCTAACAAATAATAAACCTAGGATAGGTGGAACAATTGCAAGAAACACATGATAAATGCTAAGAATAATAGCAGCTTTCTTATATCTTATAGCTATAAAAAAAGATAATGGGAGCCAAAAATATCCACCGAAAGGAATGCCAAATCCCCTCGAGCGTTCATATCCTATTGGCTTGATTTCGATCCGTCTTTCTAAAAAAATAATGGTGTTAAATTTGTTGTCAGCAAATACTTGAAAAGCAGGAGTCAAAATTTTAGTATTGAATTCAATCCTTATTGGGCGGATGATGATAGTGTAAAAAAGAAAGCAACTTATGAAGCTAAGGAGAACTTGGATGGAGAAAGGATATCTTCTTGGCCGTTTTTTATTGTCCATAGGTACCAAAGCCCCAGCATGGGAGGATAAAGAAAAATAAAGGAACTGAATTCATGAAATGTATCCCAATGATTAGGAAAATATACATTGGCTAAAGCAAACCCCATAATACGTAATATGTTTGCTATATATATTAAAAATATACCTCCGAAAACAAATCCTAGTTTTAATTTTACAGGACCATTATATGCTAAAATAAAACTTGCATATAAGCCCATGAGGGTCAAACCATTACAATCATTAATAATTTCAACGGCCCCATATCCTTTAACGGCTAAAATGGTAACCCAAGAATAAGTTGTCCACCCAAGGAAATTTAAGAACCATGCAGCAAAAAATGTTCCTGATCTACAAAGAAATAAATCAAGACTTCCACTTGGAAAAACAAAAAAGTCGTAGAATAGCTGCATAAGAATGCATATAATTCCAACCTTTATCAAAAAATAGATTATGGGATGAGACGAAATTCTATTTTTTATTCTGTTCATGTATACTTAATAAAAACATTAACTTACTGGAATTTTGTTCTTGAATAATATTATCAGGAAGACTGGGAGATCTTTAGTTGCAACCATTAAAGATAATTCAAAAACTGTAAATAGTGTGCTGTGTAATCTGTTTCCCATAATTTCTTCCTGTTGTAAGCGATTAATCTTCAATTCTAACTTCTTTTTTTAAAAAACTGAACGATGTAAATACTGAAATCCACTAAAATCACACTTTAATTAATTATATTAGCCTCATTATTTACTAATCAAAAGTTGCAATATAAATCTGAAATGATTTGATATGAATTTATTAAATGAAATAGTTAGTAGGATACATCAAATAAATCCAAAAAATTTCTTTAAAGTAGTTTTTACAGGGTACTTTCTTTTTGGAATGCATTATTTTGATGAAAATATGAATGGGTGGGGTTTATATCTGCCTGCTAATATAATTGGTTGGATTTTTGTTACAACGTTAATTGGTATAGCTTTTTGGCAGGTTTTTAGTTTTAAAAAAATTGAATTTAGTAGAACATCAGTTGTTTATTGGTTAGGATTTCTTTTTTTTCTATTACCTTTAACATATTCGATCAATAAAATTTCTTATCAGACTACATCCCGTATCCTTTTTTTATTTGGGGGACTATTTTTTTATACGGCATTGATACAATTTCATTTTAATAAAAAAGAGAGATTTGAGTTACTATATATTATTTTGGTGGCTGTAGTTATTCAGTCAATTATTGGATTAGTACAGTACTATGATTTAGAAATTCAATCTCATTGGGCTTTATTCAACATGGGGATACCTAACGGTACATTTACACAAAGAAATGTGATGTCGACATTTATGTCTACTGGAATAGGAATAAGCCTTTATTTGGCCTATAAAGACTCTAGTGTTTCAGAATCAATATTAAAACAATTTATTATTCTTTTGATTCCTCTAATGGGGTCTATAATAATCTTAGCTCATCAATCAAAAGTTGGCTATTTAGGTTTAATGGTTTTGTTTTTACAGCTTTTCAATGTTGATATAGTGAAGAGAGTTTGCCAATACTGGTTTCTAATGTTGTTTATTGGATTAATTGTTGGTTCATTTTCTTCATTAAATAATCATTCTTTTCATTCCAATAAAAAGGGATTATATGATAGAGATTCAATTGAGCAACTTAGTTCAATCAATTCCCGAATTACTATTTATGATAGAACTTTTAAAATGTGGAAAGATAATCAATATTATGGGGTAGGATATGGAAGATGGCCAAGGATTTTTAGAGAATATAGTGCTGCTGAATCATTAATTAGTAATGAAAAGGATTATGTTGGAGATTCACCATATCGTCACCCACATAATGAGATATTACTGTGGATATCTGAAGGTGGTATGGCACCATTATTTGGGCTTTTAATTTTTACGAGTGTTTATTTAATAATGATCTTTCAACTATGTCGAAAGAGGGATGCTTTATCCCATTTAGCATTAGTTCTTCCTATATTTTTACATACGCAATTTGAATATCCATTTGATATTTCATTAGCGCATTGGATTATTTTTTTAACTCTCGTTTATTTACCAGATGACCTTGTAAAGAATAATTACATCTTTGAAATAAAGATGACTTTTATTATTCCCACTATTTTGATTGTTGTATCAGTTTATTATTACATGGCTAAAACTTTTGTAAATACGAAAATTCTTATGAGGTATGAAAATTCAGGGATGAAAGATAACCAAATTTTATTAAGAATTGATGATCCAGGACTGCTTTACTTGAAATATGAAAATTATATTTTAAAAATATTGTTAGATGCTGGATTGAAAACTAAAAATGAAGAAATTTTAAAGTTATTTATAGAAAAAGGCCGAAAATTTATTTCCCATTTCCCCAAACTACATCTTTACCATGGTATTAAGATAGCTCTTTTGACAATCGGTCAAAAAAAGGAAGCTGAATATATAGATTTAAAAGCACGTTATTTGTTTCCGTATACATATAATGAATTTCATAAAAATGTAGAATCTAAAAAAAGTGATTATTAAAATATTCATTATAATAAATAATTCAGCAAAAATAATATAGTAATTACTTTTTCAAAGTTGAATAAAAAATAAAATATGTTTATTTTAATAACTTGTGAAAAAGATTTCGAAATTATTTATCTCTTTCCCTATCTTTACGGTTATTTGTGTCTTTGACCAACATAGCATTAAACCTAAATTCCTCAGCTTTTTTCAGAAAGATAATATTCCGGAGTAGCTCAGTTGGTAGAGCAGGTGGCTGTTAACCACTTTGTCGGGGGTTCGAGTCCCTCCTCCGGAGCTGCTTTCTTTCTGGTCTATCGTATATTTATCAATCATATAGTGAAATATATATTCTTAATTTTATTGGCTATGAATTCTTGCACAAAAAACCTGAATCCTCCTAATGCAAAAAAAATCCCCAAAGAATTGACTTTGCACGGTGAAAAACGAATAGATAATTATTATTGGATGCGGTTAACTGATGAACAGAAAATAGCAAGTAATCCAGATTCGCAAACCAAAGATGTTTTAGCATATATTAATAAAGAAAGGATATATACAAAAACTGGTATGGCTCATACGGAAAAAATTCAGAAAAAGATCTTTAAAGAAATAGTGGGACGTGTAAAGAAAGATGATAGTACTGTACCCTATTTTGATAATGGCTATTATTATTATCAACGTTTTGAACCAAACAAGGAATATGCAATTCACTGCCGAAAAAAAGGATCACTGGATGCTTCGGAAGAAATCTTCTTAGATGAAAATACTCTGGCAGATAGTCATGACTATTTTGATTTGGGGAATTATAATATTAGCCCGGATAATCAGTGGTTGGCTTATAGTATTGATACCTTGAGCAGGAGATTTTATACTATTTTATTTAAAAATTTGAATACAGGAGAAGTTTTTGATGAAAATGTAATCAACACAACTGGTAATGTTGCGTGGGCTAATGATAATAAAACAGTATTTTATACTTCGAAGAATAAAATTACATTACTTTCAGAAAAAATATACCGACATAAAATAGGTACAGACAGCTATAAGGATAAAATAGTTTACACTGAAAACGATGAAACATTTTACACTGGTGTATACCGTTCAAAATCGGGGAAATATATAATTATTTGGAATAGTAGTACTCTTGTAAGTGATTATCATTTTTTATCCGCAGATAATCCTGAAGGAAAATTCCAGAATTTTACTCCTAGAGGGATAGAGCATGAATACATTATTGAACACTTCAAAAATCATTTTTATATCATCACTAACTGGAAGGCTCCTAATAGTCGGCTCATGAGAACATCAGAAATTAAAACGAATATTTCTAATTGGCAGGATGTTATTCCTCACAGGGACGACATACATCTTTTGGGGATGGAAATTTTTAATGAATATATTGTACTTAATGAGCGACGTGATGGTCTTCGAGATTTACGAGTTATTAATCTGAAAACTAAAGAGGATTACTATATAGATTTCGAGGAGAAAACACACGCTGCATATATAGGTATTAATGAAGAATTTAACACTAATATATTGCGATTTTCTTATTATTCAATGATCACTCCAGAATCCATATTTGATTATAATATGAAAACAGGAGAAGCAATACTAATGAAAGAGCAGCAAGTGGTTGGCGGTTATGACAAAGATTTGTATAAGGATGAAGTTCAATATACTATTACAAGAGATGGAGAGAAAGTTCCTATATATTTAGTTTATCGAAGGGATTTAAAAAAAGATGGCCCACAGCCTCTGTTACTTTACAGTTATGGTTCCTATGGATCTACAGAAGATCCTTATTTTAGTATAGTTAGACTAAGTCTATTGGATCGAGGTTTTATATATGCTATATGCAATTTAAGAGGTAGCCAAATATTTGGTCGCAAGTCTTATGAAGATGGTAAAATGCTAAATAAAAAAAATACATTCTACGATTTTATTGATGCAGGAAGATATCTGGTTAAAAGTGGCTATACAAATTCAAACTATTTATTTTGTGAAGGAGGGAGTGCTGGGGGCTTACTTATTGGAGCAGTTATTAATATGACTCCAGATTTATGGAAAGGTGCAATCTTAGAAGTTCCTTTTGTGGATGTGGTAACGACCATGGAGGATGCAACTATACCATTAACTTCTAATGAATGGGATGAATGGGGTGACCCAAGGAAAGAAAAAGAATATCGTTATATGCTTTCTTATTCTCCGTATGATCAAATTCAGGATCAAGATTATCCGAATATATTGGTTACCGCTGGATACTTTGACTCCCAAGTGCAATATTGGGAGCCGTTGAAATATGTAGCAAAACTTCGGGACCATTGGTTAGGGAAAAATAAATTATATCTCCATATTAATATGGAAGCAGGGCATGGTGGTAAGTCAGGTCGGTTTCGTCGGTATAGAGAATATGCATTAGAGCTTGCTTTTATACTTGATCTAGTAGGAATAAGAGACTAAGAGATAATATATCAGATATTTAGATCGTGTATAATTGTTTAAAATAGATTCAAGTCTGTAATACATGTTTATATATAAAAAAAAGAAGAGAATTGGTTTAAAATTTTATAATATAGTTTTATATTTGGAACTTATATTCGATTTATAAACCAGCATTTTATATTATGTCAATATCAAAACGTCAGTTAGAAGAAAGAGAAATGCGGAAAGAACGTATCTTAAATGGTGCTTTAGAAGTTTTTAAATCTGATGGACTGGAAGGCGCTACTATGGATGAAATTGCTTCTGAAGCTGGATTTGGTAAGGCAACACTTTATTATTATTTTAATTCTAAAGAAGAAGTTTTTACTGCTATTTTGACAAATGGTTGGCAAAATTTATGGGCAAGCCTTGAACCTGTTATTTCAGGTTATAATGGGCCAAGAAAAACGTTTGTAAATGTATTAATAAAGATTGCTGAAAATGCGCAAAATCGTCCAGGATTATTTGAGTTCCTTTTTAATGCACCAAAGACTATAAAACTTGATCACCAACCCTGGAAAGAATATCAAAACAGACTCTATTCTTTTATTCAAGGTTTGCTGGAAGAGGGGATAGAAAAAGGCGAATTTCCTCAAATTGATCCTCAACTTATGTTTAAAGCTTTAGGAGGTCTTTTTATGGGTTTGGTACTTATGGGAGATCGCGAAGACCTGGTTACAGATAAGGAAGTAGAAAATCTACTTAATGAATTGATTGCAGATCCAAATATAAATAATTAATTATACTATATTTTTATTATTTGAATGAGATTTATAATATTTTTTTCAATTGCTATATCTTTAATAAATGCAGACTCTATAAACGGAAGAGTCTTAGATAAAGAAACAAATGAACCATTACAAAATGTAAACATTTTTTTATCTGGATCAGATATTGGTGCTGTAACTGATAAAAATGGTGACTTTGAAATTGATAATTTAGAATTTGGTGAATATGTAATAAGTGCTTCAATTATCGGATACAAAACCCATCTTCATAATATAAACACTGAAATAATAGATAATAGTACTAATAAAATTTTTCTTCATAAAGAGCCATTACAGTGGAAAGCGGTTAATGTTATGGGTATGATTCCTTCTAAACATTCTCCTGAAATCACGCAAATAGTAGTGGCTGATAAAAAATTAAATACTAATCAAAATTCGCTCTCTACATTGTTAAATAATTTGCATGGTATTCAGGTTCAAAGTGCCCATGATTTCGGTCGAAATGTGAATATATCAATTAGAGGTTCATCCGATTTTAAGCCTGGAGGTTATAATAATCGTGTTCTATTATTGCTTGATGGATTCCCAGTATCTATTCCTAATTCTGGGTCATCAGATTGGAATGCAATTCCTTTTGAAACTGTTCAGAAAATTGAAGTAGTTCGTGGTCCAGCTTCATCGACATACGGACATAATTCGATGGGGGGTGTTATAAATATTGTAACCAGATCGGGCAATGCTTTAAAAAAATGGAATCAGGATTTGCGATTTGGGAGCTATGTATCAAGAGCACTTTCTTTATCGTACAGTGGGACAATGGGGAAAGCAAACATTAATAGCTCTTTAGGCTATGCAGGTTCAAAGGGGCATCGTTTCAATTCAGGATTCGAACAAACGCGTTTTTCATTTAAAATTAATAAACTGTTCCCAAAGGATCAAAGAATTCAGTTATCTTTCATTGCCTGCAATAGCTTTAATCAGCAACCTGGTTTTGTATATCCAAATAATCCAGGCCTTATTTCATATAGAGAATCCTTCCGTATTAGTGCATATACTCAGCTGTACTATAAACGACTTTTTGGAAAAAATATTTTTTCCCTTTCTTTGGCTACAAATCAATTTAAAACTGATTATATAGATCGTCCTGATACACCATTAGATAAATTACAAGGAAAAACAAATTATAGGGATGATAGTTATATATTTCGTAGTCAGTTTCAAAGTTTTTTGAATAAAAGTTCAAATATAATTTTTGGACTAGAAATGTCTCTAGATCGATCCAAGTCAAATGTTTTAAGAAATATTTATACTCAGCCAAATCAAAGCACGACTGCTGGATATGTTCAATTTAGAAAACAATTATCAAAAGAATTTTTATTCGATCTGGGTTTACGTTATGATCTTAGAAAAGTTACAGGAGGGGAAGGATATAGTATTAAAACCTTTAATGCATTTTCGCCAAAAATTACTTTTTTATATAATATTAATAAATTTTTTAATACCAATATTTCAATCAATCGAGGTTTTAGAGCACCATCTATATCAGAATTATTTCTAGAGTATGAAAGTAGCTATGGATTATTGCTTAAGGGGAATCCAAATGTTAAAGCGGAATCGCTTACTAGCATTGACATAGGTATAAAGTATCAAAATCAAGAAAATTTCTCATTTTTCAGCAACCTATTCTTTAATAGTTACAAAAATATGATTGATTTTATTTATACAATACCTGTTCAATCTATTAATCGTGAAAAAGTAAATGGAATAGGATTTGAATTTGGATCGAACATATTAATTGAAAAAACCAGTTCTAATATAAACCTTTCGTACAGTTTTTTAGACATGAAGAATATTAATTCCTTTACTCCTTTATTATATAGGCCAAAACATAAAATAAGATTTACTTTTGTACAAGATTTTCAAATAGCAACATTTCAATTTTCCTCTAGATATACAAGTAGTCAATTTTATGAAGATTTTCTAAGTGATGATCACCCTATAGAAAACAATACAGTTATTTTCCCTATAGAAACACTTTTACCAACAATTATAAATGATGTAAGTGCTTCTACTAATATAATGGATTTTAATTTTTCTTTTAAAATAAAAAATCTATTTAACGAAAATTATGTATTAATACAGCATTACCCGATGCCTGGAAGAAATTTTGAAATAAATGTAAATAAAACAATTGATTAAGGAAGTATCAAATGGGCAAACTATCGAAGATGGCAATTATATCTTTTCTTATAATTTTTATATCATGCGAAGATAATAAAGACAGTGATGATCCTCTTCCAGAATTTGGATCAATTTCTGGTGCAGTTAATTTCGTTGGAACTTTTCCAGATACTGGAGAGGCTCTAATAACACTAGATACAAAATGGCCAGTGGCAGGCCCTCCTGCAGGATTTGCATATATAACAAAGTCTGATGTTCAAAATGGTGTGTATAATTACATCTTTTCAAATCTTTCCTTTAGAGAATATGAAGCTGTAACTATTACCTACTGGCCTGAAGGATATGTAACCGCAGGTTCGAATTATGATCTTATAGGAAGTCATTTAGAAACTATTAACGTTACTCAGAAAAATGCCGATATAACTATAAATATTGAGGCAACCTTTAATTAGCTCAATAAAATAAGATATATGGTTTCCTCAAAAGTTGAGATTGAATCACATCCTTTTATTCGAATCTTATGGCTTTCCCTTGGGCTTTTATTTACGATTGTAGGTTTAGTTGGGTTAATTGTTCCAGGTTTACCAACAACGCCTTTGATGATCATTTCTGCAGCTTGTTTTTTTCGAAGCTCTGAACGACTATTTAACTGGGTTTTAAATAATAAATATTTTGGTAGATATGTTAAGGATTTTCGAGAAGGTAAAGGAATGCCTAGAAAAGCTAAGTTTACTTCTATATTTTTTATCTGGTTATTTGTTTCATTATCAGTTTTTTTTGGTATACCAGACCATTTGGTTTTTGTGAAAATAGTTACATTAGTAGCAGCCTGTGCGGGTACTGGAATGATAATTGCTTTACCAACATATTAATCACCACAAAAAGATTAATTAATATAGTTGCCCATATAGAATGATATATAGCTCTGGACTTTTAGCATTAGTTTTATACTTTAGTAATTATGGATATGGAAAAACCATAGAGTATTCTAATTATTTAATACAAAAGGGTGAAAAGCATTTTAAAAATCTTAGACAATTAACTTATTCAGGTGAAAATGCAGAGGCATATTTTAATTCTGATGGGGGGAAATTGATATTCCAGGCTCATGATGGGGACAGTCTTTGTGATCAGATTTATATTATGGATATCTATACAAAGTTAAAAAAGATGGTTTCAACAGGAAATGGAGTTACAACCTGTAGTTTTTTTCAATATCCTAATGATAATGCATTCATTTATGCTTCTACTCATTTGTCTGATGTTGATTGTCCACCAAAACCTGATTATAGCAGGGGCTATGTTTGGAAATTATATGAAGGATATGATATTTTCAAAGCATCCCTCGATGGATCAAACATCGAACGTTTAACAGATACTGGAGGATATGATGCGGAAGCCACTTTTTCCTTCGATGGTAAAAAAATTATCTATACTTCTTTGCAAAATGGAGATTTAGATCTATGGACAATGAACCATGATGGTTCGGAGAAACTACAGTTAACAAATAGGCTGGGCTATGATGGTGGAGCTTTTTTTAGTTATGATGGTTCAAAAATTGTTTGGCGGTCCTATTATCCAGAATCAAAAAAAGAAATTGCTGATTATAATGCGTTACTTTCGGAAAATGTTATTAGACCAATGGCATTGCAACTTTGGATAATGAACTACGATGGAACAAAAAAACGGCAGTTAACTGATAATGATTCAGCCAATTTTGGACCTTTTTTCTTTCCAGATGGAGAAAAAATTATTTTTTCATCTAATATGCATGATAAAAAAGGACGTGATTTTGACCTCTATACTATAAATGTTGATGGGACTAATCTGGAGAGGATTACCTTTTTTAATGGGTTTGATGGTTTCCCTATGTTTAGCCAGGATGGAAAATACCTAGTTTTTTCTTCTAATCGAAACCAGAAAAAAAAAGGAGAAACTAATATTTTTATTTGTGAGTGGATAGAAAAACACAGAAGGTAATTGAGGAACTCCAAGTATATATATTGAAATAAATCACAAATATCTTTCTCTACCAAAAACCTCACAATCAATTCCTATTTGTTTTTTGATTGTGGGGTTTTGTTTTAATTCAAATTCATTCAAGTTATTTTCCATCTACCTTATAACAGTTTATTTGATTGAATTTTAGTCTATAAACACTAATCCTATATAGTTGTCATAATCTTATAAAAACCAAATGATACAACATTTTACGAATCAGGTAGGTTTTTATTTTTAGTATTAGATTAGTAGTATGTCAAACTACAATCAAATATCATCTTTTATATGGAACGTCTGTGACGATGTTCTCCGAGGATTACTCAAACCACACGAGTATGGTGATGTAATATTACCATTCACAGTTCTACGGAGATTGGATTGTGTTTTAGAATCCTATAAAGATGAAATGTTCAATATCTACGAGGAATACAAATCCAAAGTAGATGACCCCACTCCAATCATTCTGAATAAAATAAATACCAACTTCTTCAATCGTTCTAAGTATGATTTAAATCGGTTGAAATCTGACCAATCTGACTAATTTGTATTTAGATAGGAATCAACTCACAGGAGAGATACCATCAGAGATAGGTAATCTGACCAATCTGACTCGATTGAGTTTAAATCGAAATCAACTCACCGGTTCAATCCCACCTGAGATAGGGAATCTGACTAATCTGACTTTGTTGAGTTTATATGATAATCAACTCACAGGAGAGATACCAGAGAGTATATGTGATTTAACACTTGATTTTACTGACTATCATTTCAAAATTTCCAACAACCAACTCTGTTCCCCATATCCATCTTGTATTGAAGATTATGTGGGAGAACAAGACACTACTAATTGTGATTAAATGAAACCCATCCCAACCCCACCAACCGTGGGGTTTTTTATTTTATGTACTGATTGTATGTAAATTTCGTCTGAGATGAGAAATCAAATAGTTTTAATAACATTAATATTTATTATTGGATGTTCTCAAGACCCTTCCCCATATAATGACAACCTTATATATATAGATGGTTATGTCATTTCAAAAGAAACAGATGAACCATATACGGGTTCCTTTATAAGATATTTTGATAATGGTCAAAAAGAAAGTGAAGGAAATATCACTAATGGTATAAGAGATGGGGTGTGGAGTTATTGGGACCGTAAAGGACAAAAATCAGGTGAGGGAAGGTGGATTGATAATATTAAAGATGGAAAATGGAAATTTTGGTATTCTAATGGAAACCTAAAAAGTGAAGTAACCTATGTAAATAATAAATCAGAAGGTCTATTAACACATTATCATGAAAACGGACAGAAAATGTTTGAGGTCAATATGAAAGATGATTTAAGGGATGGTTATATGGTATGGTGGTATGATAATGGGAATAAAAGGTCAGAAGGTAATTTCAAAGATGGTAAAAGAGTAGGTGAATGGACTTATTACCACGAAGATGGTAGTAGAAAAAACTTTTAAATAGTGATAGTGTTTAAATGAGTAAAAAAATACACACCATTCAATTATCTGAAATAATAAGTTTTATAATCAAAAACCATGTTTGAGAATCTTTTTAATCAATTTAATCAAGAAAAAGTAGATATTAACTCAGATCGGTTAAGATCGAGACTTAGTAATTTCTATAATGAGTTGAATAAGAATAGAGATTTGGAAAATAAATGGGAAAAAAGACAATCAAGGGATAGTCTTTGGGAAAACGATGATCAGGGTATAATGATGGAAAAATTTGAAATCTTATTTGTGGAGTTTTTTTTTGAATATGAATTATTGTGTTATGAAAAAGATGATGGAAAAAAATCAAAACATAAACATCTACCTTTTAATTCATCAGAGATAGATTTTTTAAGGAAACGTTTTAATGAACGTTCTGATAATTCCTTAAACAGATGGGGAAAATTAGATAATGAGTTTCTTTCTATAACAGATAAATGGGAAAAGGTAGTTGATTCTCATTTTTATTTAATAGTCCTGTCTAATTCCCGTTTTCAGTCTAATTCCACTTCTGAGTCCTTAAAACCAGGTACCGTAATTCCACTTAATGATGATCGTAGTATAGTGAACTTACCGAATGGTTCAACGTATGTAGGAGAAACCATAGATGGAATACCGTGTGGTCAGGGATCAATAATTCATTCTAACGGGGATGAATATTTAGGTAGGTGGTATAATGGGAATAGACATGGTCATGGTAAATACACTTTTTCTGATGGTTCAATTGTTGAAGGTTGGTTCAAAGATGGTAAACTTAATGGTCCGTATTCAGTAATGGACAAATACGGTAAAAAGTATTTTAAAGAATTTAAAGATGGTGACCTCAAAAAGGATTTTGAGGAATTTCATGATGGTTAATTCTGACTTCTGTTTTATCTAAGATTCAGAATACTAATCCCAACCCCACCCATCGTGGGGTTTTTATTTTATAGACTTATTATATGTAAATTTCTCTTAAATGAGTAAAAAAATACACACCATTCAATCATCTGATAAGAAAGAGTTTGATGAACAGGTAAATTTCTTTTTAGGATTTGGTTGTGAACTACTCGATGGGAGTTATGAAGTAATCAATAAAGATGATGGTATCATATATTCTCAAATTATTGTAATTAACGAAAAAAATGTGATGTGAAGTTTTACGGTGGTGGAGGAATAAAATCTTTAGTATGTCTAAACCTTAATGGGGAAAAAGATGGATTACAAACATATTGGGGTAAAAATGGACAGAAGAAATATCAAAGTACTTACAAGGATGGGAAACTAGATGGTTTATGTACTGAGTGGTCAGATAGTGGACGGAAGAGGAGTGAAGATACTTACAGGGATGGTGATGTTGTATCATCAACTGAGTGGTACAAGAATGGACGGAAAAAGGTGGAAAGATTATTCAAGGATGGTGGTAGAGTTGAATTAGGAACTAAGTGGTACAAGAATGGAGAGAAAAAGAAAGAATTCATGTATACGGATGATGAAGATGATGGAAGGTGGATTTGGTATTACAAGAATGGACGGAAAAAGGTGGAAAGATTTTACAAAGATGATGAATCAGATGGGATATGGACTTGGTGGGATAAAAATGGAGAAAAAACATATGAGTCTCATTATGAGGATGGGATACGAATCCTTAGTAAAGATTATAAAGTAGAACCTGGTTTCGTAATAGAACGTACAGATTCAGGATCAAATGTTTATCGTAAAACATTCAAGAGAACATTATATGGAAACCGTTTAGTTAAAGAAGAAACTTATGATTGGGGAAAATTAATTTCTACCAAATACTGGAACGAAGACGGTACAGTAAAGAAATAATCAACTTTTACTTATAACCCACTCCTTCCTTCCCTTATCCCATATTTCAACAGTTGGTTCTTT